>Ga0325411_1001256_pt1 | contig 28108 bp, 15 predicted proteins | sample PopdelMetagenome_13_FD_206181 | JGI IMG/M metagenome (GOLD analysis project Ga0325411, IMG submission 206181) | Populus deltoides microbial communities from Bellville, Georgia, United States - Xylem-PdIQD-R4 | ecosystem: Host-associated > Plants > Phyllosphere > Stem > Wood/Secondary xylem...
AGTTCTGCAGCCTCCTTATACTTTGCCTGAGAAAATAACTCTTGAAACCTCTGGACAACCTGAAAGAGACAACCAATGGGAGATGTTCATGATAGAAACTAGAAACACACCATACATGCACACAGACCTAGATCAATTCAAGCATACATGATAAAATTTTGAGTCAACCAGTGATACTTCTCAGAGAAAACTGAAATAAAATAAAATAATGCAAACTTTAAAAAAGCGTCATAAAATTAACTTTCATGGAAAATTCAAAAGGTGGGAAGTTTTTCTAGCATATTCAAGTTTTACCTGCATTGACACAGGATACATCATGTTGCACTAAGTTATTTATTGGAGGTAAGATAATCTTTAACTCTTAAATAACAAATATCATTTTTCTCCAGATTCATGTCATGAAACATTTCAATAAATAGTTTTTTTTTCATAGAGAAAGCAAAAAATGATGAAAGATACATTATATCATAGGAACACAAGAACATTAAGTGAGTAAACAATAAGTATGATTAATTCCAACGCTCGGCAAAGTTAACAAATGAAAACAAGCAAATAATGTGTTTACCAGATTTTCAGCACCAGGAAGATTTCCTCTTTTTGCAAGATTAACAGCAAGTTCAAGATTGTTTAACTGCCAAACCACCAAAAAATGATATAAGATTGATGGCCCTCTTCCGTATAATAAAACATGACAGAAAAGGAGAGAATCCAGCAAGCAAACCTGGCCACTAACGAAAGGCACAAGTGTTGCTTCATTTACAGTGGCAAGCAAAACCTGTCCTCTCCTATTGACCGCATAGAAGCCACCTACTGAAGAAGCATCAGTCGTCAAAAATATAGGATCTGGACTGATTCGGTTTCTATAAACCGCGCTAGCAGTCTCTAGGTCATAAACAAATAGAAGTCCTTGCTTTGTGATCACATATATTAAGCCATACTTTTGGGATATCTGTCACAAAATAAGAGTTAACAAATTTTAGCTTGTGGTGAACCTATTAGAAACACTGCCAGTCTAGATAAAAAATAAGCTATGATTTACCTGCATTGACACAGGAAAATCATCAGCGAAGTCTGGTGGAAAGAACAGGTCTGCTTGCTTCTTAGTAAATGATGGTTTGCCTAAAAGACAATAGCACAATCAGTATCCAAAAGATTTCACCGGAAGCCAATATGGAAAGTTATAGCAACATGCTTTTAGTTTCACCAAGAACAAAAACTTGCTTTGGGACAGCATAAAAGCAAACAAATGAAACCAAGACACAATTACACTTCATATGATGTACATATGAAATATGAATTCCAGAGAAAAGTAAATGACCTGGCACAGCACCAAGTTCAATAACATGCAACTTTGATGTTAGTTGTCCAGCATTAAATGACCTTGATGCAAAAGAGATAAGGATTGAAGCATTATCATTTCCTGCAACCTGGAAAGGCATCAAACAAGCACATTTAAAATACAATACCAGGAGGAACACAGAAAGGATTAGAATCCACAAAATGAAAAAATAAAATTGAGAGTAACATCACACTTTAAATGCGGCAAATGACGCTGCATGTGCTTCAAGAGCCTGACTACGCTGCTGATCCACAGAGAAAAGCTGCATATTCCCTTTGACCAATTGTGGCCTCTGCAACAAATATTAGGATATTAATCAATGCTGTTGAAAACTCTGGAAGAATTTTAAATATCCACAATCATCAAGGCAGGTACAATACCAATCATTTAAGGAATAAATGTTTCACAGCTAAAGAACCGATATTTATGTTTTAAAAATGCCAGAGAAGACAAAATATGCCATCTTACATAATAACTGAAAAACTTGATAAGACAAGAAATATGGGGAAAGCAAAAGCAACTAATGATTGATTACTGTACTTGAACAGATTAAAGGCTCACAAGTCATACTCTAAATAACATTCTTACCTATCTACAGTTACAGATAAAAGAAGGAAAATCACCATAAATAACCACAACATTTTGCTAGACCAACAAATTTGGAAATAACCACAATGCTTTGACAAACCAACAAATTTGGAACTAATACAAACCATGGTCCAAATGACTTCTTATATTATAGACAACATTCAGACACAATGAAACTACAGCAAAGGAAACTGCTACAAAAACAAGTGCACACAATATTGTCTGTTTGGGCATCTATTTACAGAGTCATTGTTTGACAGTTCTGAAAATTAAGTCCTCCTAATTAACTTCCACAATCAACCACTCTATTGTGCAAAAACATATACTCTTTTGATTTCCCACCGAGAAACATGCAGACTCGCATAGCCTACACTACAGGGAAAACAATATTCAATGTCATGGACAAGGAAAAATTTAACCAAGTATGTTCTCAAGATAAGATAAGTTACATGTAACAGTGCATTATTCTGAGTAGTATCAATTGATTGAAAAATTACACTTCTGGTAACTCCTAGTCTCAAGTAATGCATGAAGCAACTAAATCTTTCAATTGTAGAAGAATTGTTCGAAAAACATACACTTCATCCCTAAAGAGCACCCAATACACCAGGAGGATACCAAGTTTTTCATACAAGTTATTAAAAGAGAGCAGACCAAACAACATAAATGGAAATAAACAAGTCAAGAGCCCAAAATATTATTGGCCCGGGTCCAAAAGAGACTCTGCATCAGAAGCATTGACAAAAGCAAGAGTACAGTAACTTAGCAAATCAAAACATACAAAGAAAGCATGTATAGCACCTAACAGCCATTTCACTCACTAAAAATTTAACTTATAAATTCTTATAACATAGCAAAAATGGAGCCACTAGTATGACCAATGTGTCATGAATACAGGAAGAAATTTCTATATGTAAATAATAGAAGACCACAAATGACACACCTCTGGAGGACCTTGAGCAATTCCAATGAGGACCAACCACTTCTCTGAAGGATCACATCTATAGTTGATTATCTGATTACCTTGCAGATTAGCTGTCCTATCAAACATCTTCACAGGCTCCGAATCACCTGCAAGAAGATAGAATCATAAACAATGAGGCGGTGGAAAAGGAAACAATATCTTAAAAAAATGAAAGATACAGAATGCTTGCCTTCAATTGACCAGTGATAAACAGAAGTCTGTGTTACCAAGGCCAGCATGTTAGCACTACTCCACTTCCAAAACACAACCTATAGCGCAAACCAACAATGAATAATATAATTTAGACTGGCATTCTAAATAAAATAATTTAGACTGGCATTCTAAAACTAAAGAACAAAATCGAATCAAAACTCGATATATAGTAACCTGCTCAGGCATTTGATGTGATTTCACTTTCGCTTTCATTTCGATATTAAATATCTGTAAATGATCCTGAGTAGTTCCCGGGAGTTGAGCTTCCAATAAAAAAACAGCAGATCCATTAACCATTAGACAAAGATTAAGACCTTAATTATTGCCATTAATAACAGATGACAACTATACTTCTCCATTATTCACTACAAAATACGTAAATCAATTTAAATAAATGAAAAATGATGGCATTATAAGTTATAAGAGTACCTTTGAGAGCGAGAATTCGAGAATTAGGATTCATCAAGGCGGAATCGGCCGTGATGGGCCTTCTCAGAGGCTGCGCAGGCATGCTCATATCTACAATAACCACACTGTTCTGCGGCGCCGTTTCTCTGATGCAGATGTACTTCTCTGATTCCATCGTCACGTGGGTGAAATTTATGAACTGTGGATTGATCCCGAGGCTTGGCAACTACAATTCAACAACAAATCAAACAAAACCAGAATAAGAACGAAGAATTTTATAAAAAGAAATCACGAGATCTAGGGAGAAAATGTTGATAGTATTACCGTTAAAGCCTCTTTCATGGTGATTGGGGCATTGGCAGCAGCCATGGTGCCCTGGATCAGGGGTTTCGATTTCAGAAGCCCGAGGGGGAGGAGAGAGAGGGTGTTCGTTGGTAGATCGAGTAGAGTAAGAGAAAATGGGTCTGTGTTCCTTAATGATTCGACGAGCTAAAATGGGATGTAGGTGGGTTGTACCTTAATAATGTACATCTCCGTTGTACCAGATAGATATTTGTCTTGGGCTGTTTTAAGACGGCCTTGAGTTAGTAGCGAAAACCAGTCTGTCTTGGGAAGATTGTGGCCCAGTGGGTCTAGAATGGAGGGAATTTGACGGTTCGATGGAGTTAAAGCCGAAACAGAGATATTTTTGTGATGAATGGATTGTTGTTTTTTTCTCCTCCATTCAGCAAGGTAACTCGCTAATTGTGATTCCATCAAGGTTGGGTCCGTTGACGGGATATTTTCTTTAATTGGATTGTTTAAATTTTGAAAAGCCCATATCTTAAAGAACATTGTTTTGCAAAAATAGTTTCATTTTTTCTCTAAAATATTCTCCATGAAACAAATTTTACAAGAAACAGTCGATGGTGATAGGATGACCATGCATCATGGTAACAAAGCGCTTGTGCTCACGTCAATGGTGGCGGTAGCCTTACTATACTTTGTGGCAGTGTTTTTATTTAATCGTAATTTCATCTTATTTAGTAACAAAACACAATTTTCATGCATGGGGCAATGTGGTTGTGGTTGCTTTTCAAATAGCTTTTCGTGCCGAAATACATGCTAATAATATTTTTTTTATTTTTTAAAAATTATTTTTGACATCAGCACATCAAAACGATCCAAAAAGTACAAACCGCACTCAATTTTAGCAAAAAAAAAATTCAAAATTTGACGAAACGCAAGTGCAAACGCAATGCCAAACGCTGCCTAAGTAAGTTCAAAACTCAGTTTCTGAGAAATTATTTCGATTGCTTTTGCTACGTTTCTCCTTTATTTTATTTTTGTAGACTGAGAGAAGAAGAAAAACAAAAACAGAGGAAAAAAAAAGAAGGATTGTCATCCATGAGTGGAGAGCAACTCCCTTTTAACCACTGGCTTCTGTTGTTTCCACCTCCAACCACTTCTCTTCCTCTTCCCTTTCTCCTTCTCCTTCTACATTCTCCACTGTTCATGTTGCATGTGAACAGTGAAGAGCAGCTCATCACCGGTCTCTGCCGTTTCCATTGCCAGTCACTGCTCTTACTCTTCCCCTTTTTCTTCTCCTTTATCTTCTGCATTCTCCATTGTTCACGTGAACAATAGAGAGCGTCTCCACTGTTCATAGCCGGACCGGGTCCGGCCTAAACTTAAATATATTGGACCTGGTCCAACCCAGTAAATTAAAAAAATCCAAAAAAATTCTCAGATATTGTGTTTTATTTGAAAAACTAGTATTTAATATTATTCAATGGCACTACATAATTATATTATATGGAGATCGAATGATGACGTAGCATTTGCTGAATTTGATCGTAATTCTAATTTTATTCCTGATGTAATGATATTTTTAGAGTTTTTCTCCTGAAATAAAAGAGTGTTTGGGAATATAATATTTTTCTTTTGAAAATATATTAAAATAATATTTTTTTAATTTTTAAAAAATTATTTTTAATATTAACATATAAAAATGATAAAAAAAAACATATAAAGAATTAACTTTGAAAAAAAAACACAATTTTAAACAATCCCTAAATATTAACACATGGTTGGTATTTCAAGAGTCACATCACAAAATGGTCTTAAGAATCATCACATTTGATAGCGAATGAAATCCTTCCGTCTATGCTAAAAACATTACATGTAAAGATTTGATCTCCTCTCTATCAAGGCCTTGACTTTTACAAATCTCAACAATTTGTACGTTTGACAAGTAACCTGGAAAGCTTAATTCATCTATTCACTTGCTTTTTTAAAGCTGCTGAATTTTTTATTTTTTTTACAAAATTTATCATTTAAAGTTTATAACTTTTGCATGTTTCATTTTGCCCCCTTTTTTTTTCTTCATTTATATTCACTAGATGTTCCACAACTTGCTACCAAAATCACAAATCCTTTATACTTTCGTTTACATTATATATATATATATATATATATATATATATATATATATATATATATAAATATTTGTGTTTGGGTTAGCTTATATACACCTCGATTAATCCTTTAAAACCCCTCGATTAATCCTCCAAGACCTTGAAGTTAACGATCAGGGAAACCTCTAGTGACTCTAAGTTTTGTGGCACTCAAATTGATAATTAATTAGGAGCAAACCCAAAACTTAACCAGTTAAGTTGTATACCCATATCATTTTGATTCATGGTTCCAACGTTTTCTTTTTGTTGCCGGTGTACAAGAACATGGTTGTGCCAATAACAAAAATGAAGAAATACACCTTCTACTCGTCATTGCAAGCCAGGGTTTACAGTGTTTAGATTGCCAAATTTGATGGTCAGTCAAGCAGTTTTAATTGTGTTTCTGTTGACAATCAGGTAAAGGTTAACATTTGGGCCTGTCAATTAATGCAATTTTTTTTCCAAATTCTTTTCATCCAAGCTAAATCCATCTCCTCTCATTGCAATTTTGTTTGTTAAATCCTTATCACACGACATTCTAACAATTCAAGTTTTCCTTTTCCTTTTTTCGCTTTATTTTTATACAAGGTGGAGCCATACAAGGTTTGGTTAAGGCAAGGGATTCTACACCTAAGAAAACAGAGCTGCAAATATTGTGGCTACCCATGATGCCATCATTGATTTGAAATCTAACACCAAGATTGCTGCCATTGAGGCTCTTTCACCTTCAATCCCTAGACACCACTTCAACTTTGTAGACTTTGCATATGTTATTGCGAAGAGAAAGGGCTCAAGAATTCTAACAGGTTTGCACATTGCCTGCCTTTATTTTTCAAGTTATGACACTTGCTTTTTATTTCATTAGACAAAGACACTTAATATAGTTTGTCTTTTCTTATTTAGATGTTTTTTGTCATAACCCAAATTTTGACCATTTTATTTTAATTATTATTATTATTATTTTATTTACTGAAAAGAATTTTAAAAAAATAATGATAATGATGAAAAAACAAGTAAAATAAAATAAATAAAGATTGAATTAAAAGTTGGGTTAAGGGCAATATGATTGGAAGTTTTTGGTTTAATTAAACTTTGGAATTAATCTAATTAATCCAATCAAGGGTTTAATTGGAGAATTGATAAGTTTTGAGACTTAATTGAGCTTGGAATTAATTTAATTAATCCAGTTAAGGGTTTAATTGGAGAATTGATAAGTTTTGAGACTTAATTGAGCTTCGAATTAATTTAATTAATCCAATTAAGGGTTTAATTGGAGAATTGATAAGTTTTGAGACTTAATTGGACTTGGATTTAATTAAATTAATGAAATCAAGGACTTAATTGAAGAAATACCAAAGTTTGGGGCTAATTGGGGGCAACAATTGCAGCAGGTTAAAGTCCAAGGACTAACTTGTAAAAGGAGCAGAAATACAGGGATCCAATTACAATTTACCCAGGGACTTGATTACACGATTTCAGAACTTTAGTGACTAGATTGCAAATGGCCATTCCCATCACACAAACAACGCCGTTTCTAGAAATCAGCCGTCGCCTTCTTCATCTCCTTCCACAGGAACGGTTTCTGCAGTAATGGCTTTGAAGCCGTTTTAATTATAGAGGTGTTTGGCATTCTCTGGCTATAAAGCCAGAGAAGATGAGAGAGCATGAGGAGGGCCAAGGGAAAAAAACTGGGAGGACTACAGCAAAAAAAAAGAGAGCAAGAAAACAAAGAAGAAATAAGCAGAAAAGAACCCAACACAGAAGATGAGAGAGAGCGGGGGGACGGAGGAGTGAAAATAAAAGGAAAGAACCGGCAGAAAACAGAGAAGAATTGAAAAAAAGAAAGAGAGATCACAGAAGGGAGATTGAAGAGAAAACAAAGGTAAATAATGAACAACAGTGAAAAGCAAAAGGGGACACTCTCGATTTCTTGGGTGGCAGCTCCAAAAACTCTATTTTTCAGCAGCCACTGCTGTCATGGCTTGAGAAGGAACGAACAAACACTGAGGGGCTGACTGAAGGAGACTATACAGAGAGCTGAACTAAAAAAAAGCAGAGGAAAAGGAAGGCAGAGTTCCTTCATAACTTCTGTAGCCGCAAACAATAAACGAACTTACATACCGGAGGGAGCACATAAGATCGATAAAATACCAGAAGCACAGGAATAAACCATTCACAGAATAACAAGAACGAAGAAGAAAGAAGGAGAAAAGCGTTCAGCAGGCCAGTCTTCCCTTACGTTTTCTTTTTCAAAGTTACCAGGTAAGTAACTTTTCGTTCTCTGCATTTCATTTTAATTCACGATTTACTGTTCATTTTGAGATTATAACTCAGTGCATTCTGAGTTAACTTCTCCGCCTAATTATATACGCGTGATGTAAATCACGCGTGTCCTCTGTTGCCCGGCCGGGTCACTGGCTTGGGCCAGTGACCCTGGCCGGGCCGGCTGGGCCCAGCCTAAAAAAATGAAAATATAAAAAATATAAAAACAGAAAAATAAAAAAAATGTGTATGCATAAATAAAAATAATGTAAATTTATTGGTTTATTCATTGACGCCAGAGTCGGGAATAAAAATACCGGTTTAAATTTATATTATTTTTATTCGTTGTATTTTATTTTATTTAGCTAGAAAAATAAAAAAAATATGCATGCGTAAAAATAAATTTATTTTTATTTATTCACTGGTGCTAGAGTAGAGAATAAATATATTGATCTAATTTTTTTTGTAGCTACGAATTTTTACCAATGGCAGAGTTGGAATTATTTGAGCTCGAATATTCACTGGCGCCAGAGTCAGGAATATTATAAACAAATCATCATAGCATAAGCGAATAAATGTTTAGCAATTGAAGACAAAACTAACAATGCAGTTTGCCTTAGGCAGAATGTTTAAGGGGTGATAATATCTTCCCTTTTACATAACTAATCCCGAACCATAGAATCTCTGTTGACTAGTTAGGGTTCCTAGTGACCATAATACTAGGTGGCGACTTCTTAAACAAGACATTTTCCCCCTAAAAGAACAAGATGTCGGATATCTGTTCTTTTTCCATAAATCGAGATTATTTTTAGGGCCGCCGCGATGTCGGGTGCGACAGGATGGCGACTCCACTAGGGACTTTAGGATTAAGCTTTGTCTTTTGTCTTATTATTGCTATTTTTTGTGTTTATTTGTTTATTTTTCCTGCATTTACTACTTTAGCATGCATTCTTGTTTATGTTGTCATGCATCACTTTGGGAGCACACACTTTACAAACAAGGATAAGTGGGGGAGTAACGGTACCCCAATGGCTTTAGCCTAGGTAAGACTCGTGAAACCATCCAGCTCTCGCTTGATTGTTTACTTGGAAGTGGTTGATATGCCAAACTGATATTACTCAGGGCCTCTATTTTCACACTACTTATAAGCCTCATATCGACCTTTCATGGATGATCACTGAGCATGCGAGAGACCCATTGAAACTAGATAATGACCAACCCTTTGATGCACTCAACAATTAGGATCTTCCTATTAGGTTGTCATCCCGTGAAGGGCGAGTCTGCATTTCATACACATTTTTTTAATTAATTGTTTCAGCATTTTTGCATAAATTGCATGATTTACATTTAGCAGGTTGAAATATAGGTTCCCCATGAAACCCGCCTATAACACTCGTTCGAGAAAAAGATAAATGAAAAACGAAGAAAGAGCCCAGTTGGAAGCCCAACATCAAAAAGAGGTGGATAATCTTCAAGAAGAAGTCGCAAGGCTTACTAGTCTACTCGAGCAGGCCTTGAAAGATAAATCCGGAAAAGCAATACTTATAGCTCAGCCTGAAGATATGCATATAACTCAGTTCGATCTATGGATTTCCAGTCAGCATACCCCTCAAGAATTTTGTCTATCATTGATTCTACCGAGAAAGAATCTCAAAAGGGCAAGATAGTGAAAGAAGAGGGTTTGGAAAAATGGACTGCCTTAGAAGAGAGGATAAGGGCAGTTGAGGAAACCATTTGTGTGACTTAGTGAAAGCTGTCAATATGTGCTTGGTACCTAACATAGTCATTCCTAAGAAGTTTAGGGTGCCCGAATTTGTTAAATATACAGGAACTCGATGCCCAATAACTCATCTCAAAGCATATTACAACAAAATGGCTGAGGTGGTTGATGATGAGAAACTGCTGATTCATTTCTTTTAAGACAGCTTAAGTGACGCTGCCCTCACTTGGTATATGCGATTAGATAATACCAAGGTTAAAAAATAGAAGGATTTAGTTGATGCCTTCATGAGGCAATATAAGTCAATATAGACGTGGGCCCTGATCGGTCAAACTTGCAAGCTATGGAAAAGGACAGCAAGGAGTCCATAAGAGAATACACTCAAAGGTGGCGTGAGGCTGCCGCACAGGTTAACCCTTCTTTATTGGAAAAGGAGATGATCAACTTGTTTGTCAACACTTTCAAGGCCCTGTACTTTGAATACCTGGTTGGAAGCTCTGCGCAACATTTCACTGACCTGGTTGTTATAGCCGAGAGGATTGAACAAGCCATTGGGATGGGTAAGATTGCCGACTCAATTAAGAATAACGGTTTTGGCTGGAAAGGGAGGGACATTGAAGGTGGTTGCCAAGTCACTTATCGTCCCTATAGCTAATTTCTTCACATCAACTCCCAGAAATCAACTATCTTGAAGATAAAGCTATGGTGATGTTAGGTCGAAAATGGTCTACATATCACTTCAATTGATTGTTGAAAAGATGCTTTTGTCAAGGAGAATGAATGATTGAAAGATTTCAGCCCCTTTATGTGTTATCATGCCAGTATTCATAGCCTAAGATGTTGTCATAAGTTCTTTGTTGTTGAACTTCTTTTCCAAAGTTTCAATGAAAATAATGAGTTTGTCATTCAAACGTATTTACGACCAAGCATTATTCATCTTCTTAAGAGAGATTTCTTATAAGAACTCACGAATACACTTTTGAAGACTCGCGTGATCTCATAGACTCAATTCATCTCTTTACCAAAATCAGTTTCCCTATTGGAGTTTAGAAAAATTGATCTTGCATTTTGATTCCAAAAATAATTTGATGTTTATTCAAAAACTATATTTTTAACATTCTACTTGTAGAATGACAAGTGAATCAAGCAACTCCATCATTGAGGTGACTAAATTATATACAAAAAAATTGTGAAAAAGAAAAGAAAAGAAAAAAAGAAATAAACACCCTTACCCCATGACTCTTGAACCATGTGTTTTTAAATGTATGAATAATGGTATGTAATAAACTCGTTGCTCATGAGCCATAAAATGCATCTTTGCAAAGACCAAACCATCACACTAGATGAGGTCAAAGTTTATTGATCATAGCTGTTTGCGCTTGAAATGAGGAAAGGCCATTTTTGTTATTCCTTTCACATTCTGAAATAAGTACATCCCTTGTGATCCCTTTTTGAGCCTGAATAATTTTTCTTTCATGAAAAAAATCCCAACTAGGATCACACCCCACACTGGGGGGCAAGAGAAAATTTCAATGAGAAAAGAGAAAAAACCGTGAGAAAGCTAAAAAAAGGCATAAAAGCTCAAGAAACTCAAATGCTAGGGGGTATACTCAAGTCACTAGAAAAAGTGACTTCCAAGATAAAGTGAGTATGTCCTAGCAAAGCAATAAAAAAGAAGAAGCAACGAATCAAAGAAGAGCGGCAAAAGAAAATATGAATGACGTCAATAGTCAAACTATTGATAGTGATCCTCAGTCTTTGAAACCCTGAAACACTCTTTGAGCCTTATGAATCCTTCTCTTTCATAGCCAAGAACCACAGCCTACGTTACGTGCCTGTAAAAGTCCTTTCTAATCAAGCAAGCAATTAACCTAGAACAATAAACAATGCTCTCAAAATGCAAAGAATACTTTTTCATAAGATTCATGACATCAAGAATAAACTACTCATTATTATTCATACTGATAAAAATGAATGTTCAGAAAGAGACAGGTTTTTTTTTTCTCGTACAAAACCTCGAGCTTTTTTTCGAGCCGTTCACTTTGAAACAAAAGATCATCTCATAATGTATTTTCATTGAAGAGCTCATTGCTAAACACAAGAGTAAATAACCTCTTTTATAAGAAGAAAAATAACCAAGGAGTTGCAAGATTTCAAAAGCAAATTGTTTTAGGCTCACATCGAAACAATTTTTGTTTTCAAAATGCAAGATCAAGATTTCAAGCTTTATTTTCGACCCATATCCTTCACCAAACTGAAAAGGAGAGAAATGAGAGAAGAGCCTCTTAAAACCATTATTTGTCTAAGTAGCTGACAGAGCACACTTGGGGGCAATGACCAATACAAGGGGGCAACATTGTGTTTAGAAGAAAAAGTTCTAGAAAAAGAGATGATAATTTCCTTTAACAAGACAAGGGGGCATTTTGGTTTACAAAAGACAGCTTGATCCTTTCAGCAAGTGACACCGAATGTTTTTAACATTGAAACGAGGAGTAATGAGTGATCCTCTTAAATTATTTGACAAGACAAAAAATCTTTAGTAAGCAAGTGGGTCACGATGGGCACCACAAAGGCCGAGTTGTGTAAACAAATCTGGAAATAGACTTACATGGGTCAACTCGAGTGGGCTAGAAGCCAAGCGACAAAGAGGACCCAAATCAGAGGTAGCAAGTCCTCATCAATCAAACAACAAGAAGATTAAGAAGAAATGGGGGCCTATATTTCAAAACAGGTAAAGATGCATGCATATCATCTAAACTTTGAGACATTGGATAATGAGTTTTGATAATTCTAGCAGAATTCATCAAGTGGAAGGCCGACTTGAAATGACCAAAGATTGAAATTACTTTTGAAAAATTTGTCATTTTTGAGAATTTTTCAACCTGGGCAAGCCGCCCATGAGAATTAGGCCACCTGCAAAATCTCTGTGTTTCTCTACCTCCTTCAAATGCGCCTTCGAGCCTTTGATCATCATTTTTAGGGCGCTTTCAAGCCCTTATCTCCTTTCAAATGCGCCTTCGAGCATTTGATCATCATTTTTTAGGACGCTTTCAAGCCCTTATCTACTTTTAAGTGCGCCTTTGAGCCTTATCTCCTTCAAATGCGCCTTTGAGCGTTTGATCATCATTTTTAAGGCGTTTTCAAGCCTTTATCTCCTTTCAAATGTGCCTTCGAGCCTTCGATCATTATTTTTAGCGCGCCTTCGAGCCCTCATCTCCTTTCAAGTGCGCCTTTGAGCCCTAGACCATCCAAGGTAGTGCGTTTCCTAACCCTACCTCTCTTTTGAGTGCGCCTTTGAGCCCTCACCTCTTTCAAACACGCCTTTGAGCCCTCGCTTCCTGTCGAGCGCGACTTTGAGCCCTCGCTTCCTTTCGAGTGCGCCTTCGAGCCCTCATTTTCCTTTTCCTTTTTACTTGGGTAGGTCACCCATCACAATGAGACCTTTTTTTTTTTACTTGGGTAGGTCACCCATTACAATGAGACCCTTTTCTTTGTATTTTTCCACAAAAAAAACAATTTCCTCGTTTTATTCTTTATCGGGTAGGTTGCCTGGAACAATTAGACCACTCGCGAAAAACTCTTTTCGCGTTTTATTCTTCCTATCGGGCATGTTGCTTGGAACAATTAGACCACTAGCAAAACCCTTTTCGCGTTTTATTCTTTATCGGGAAGGTCGCCTGGAATAATTAGACCACTCGCGAAACCCTTTTCGTGTTTTATTCTTCCTATCGGGCAGGTCACCTGGAACAATTAGACCACTCGCGAAACCCTTTTCGCGTTTTATTCTTCCTATCGGGCAGGTCGCCTGGAACAATTAGACCACTCGCGAAACCCTTTTCGTGTTTTATTCTTCATCGGGCAGGTCGCCTGGAACAATTAGACCACTCGCGAAACCCTTTTCGTGTTTTATTCTTCATCGGGCAGGTCGCCTGGAACAATTAGACCACTCGCGAAACCTTTTTTCGCGTTTTATTCTTTATTGGGCAGGTTGCCTGGAACAATTAGACCACTCGCGAAACCCTTTTCGCGTTTCATTCTTCCTATTGGGCAGGTCGCCTAGAACAATTAGACCACTTGCGAAACCCCTTTCGCGTTTTATTCTTTATCGGACAGGTCGCCTGGAACAATTAGACCACTCGCGAAACCCTTTTCGTGTTTTATTCTTCCTATCAGGCAGGTCGCCTGGAACAATTAGACCACTCGCGAAACCCTTTTCGTGTTTTATTCTTCCTATCGGGCAGGTCGCCTGGAACAATTTGACCACTCGCAAAACCTTTTTCGTGTTTTATTCTTCCTATCGGGTAGGTCGCCTGGAACAATTTGACTACTCGCGAAACCCTTTTTGCATTTTATTCTTCCTATCGGGCAAGTCGACTGAAACAATTAGACCACTCGCGAAACCCTTTTCGTGTTTTATTCTTCATCGGGCAAGTCGCCTGGAACAATTAGACCACTCGCGAAACCCTTTTTGTGTTTTATTCTTCCTATCGGGCAGGTCGCTTGAAACAATTAGACCACTCGCGAAACCCTTTTCGCGTTTTATTCTTCATCGAGCAGGTCGCGTGGAACAATTAGACCACTCGCGAAACTCTTTCCGCGTTTTATTCTTCATCGGGCAGGTCGCGTGGAACAATTAGACCACTCGCGAAACCCTTTCCGCGTTTTATTCTTCATCGAGCAGGTCGCGTGGAACAATTAGACCACTTGCGAAACCCTTTCCGCGTTTTATTCTTCCTATCGGGCAGGTCGCCTGGAACAATTAGACCACTCGCGAAACTCTTTTTGCGTTTTATTCTTCTCATCGGACAGGTTGCCCAAAACAATTTGAGCCATCTATAGATCACACACCATCTGAGACATGTAACACCACTACTTCATCAAGCTCTGCAAAACAACCTCTATCTAGTCTATCTACTCCAGCAAACATTGCCCTAAACTAATTATTGCCCCTGATTCCATGGAACCCCCACCCTTGGAGGTGCTAGCAACTAACCAAATGAACTTGCCTTCTGAAGCATGTAGGAAGCTGCGTTTTGAAGCCGAAATAGACCAGCTTCCCTTTCCCCACATACTTTTAATTCAACACGTTGCAAAATTCCTTTTTCGTTCAATATTTTCATTAGGTTGCTGTTTAAACCTTTTTGTTTTTTTTCCCTTCAATTGATTTTATTATTCATATCTAACGATTCTTTTCTCTTTCATCTCTCGGGTCCTTTTTTTTCCTAACAGCAACCCTATATTGTCAGACAATGTATCTGAAGCATAAAATACCTTGGACATTATTATTGCACCTCATCCACTTGATGAATCAGCTTTAGAGGCAAAAAAGAAGCAAACTACACCTTCATCCTCCTCGGAGGTTTGCTTTCCCGTTTTATTTTTACTCTGTTGCTGACCGCCTTTGGTGATGTATACATGTTGTTGTTCTCGGTTCAACATTCTAGTTATTTTTTCAGAACATCCCACCACGCCTTCCCTTTATTGTTTGTTTACTCTGTCTTTGTGCCTCTATTTTTTATTTTACTGTTACATATTCTGCTCTTTTCTTGCAAGTCTACGAATCTTTTCAGGGACAACTTTTTCCACTTTTAGTAGAACTATAATGAACAAATTTCTTTTATGGTGAATTTTTCATACAATATCATGAATCCATTTGGTCTTTAATGCTCTTTAATTGTTAACTCAGGCTGTTGGTTACAACCATTTATCTTATCATGCCTTGCTTTTCTTTTCCTCTGTCAGCAGCAGGCTCTTTTACTTGCTGTCTAGCCAAGTTAGCTGCAATTGTCCAAGTTAGCTTTCAATCAAACCTGCTGTAAATTTAACAGTCTCTATCTTATGTCATGCTTTCCAGTCTTTCTTTTTTTTCCTTTTTACCACCAATTCGTTCTGCCTTTTAATTCTTTTACTGCTGTAAAATATTGATATAATAACAAATTGTATGAGACTGTAATAACTTAAAAAAAATAAATCAAAATAAATCATGAAGGTTATTTCTAATTAATCTAATGTTAAAAAGTGAAACTAAAAAAAATAATTATTAAAAAAATAAAATTTACAAATAAATTGAATCATTAAATTTATAAAAGAAACTATACACATAGGAGAGCCAAATTCTCTTAAAGAAACAATATTTGCAAACATTTTAAGAAATAAAAATACATTTTGAGCTGTGAACACATGTTTGAGCCTCAGCCAATGTGAGCTTCTAGTTATGAACAGTGGTGGTCCAAGTTTTAGTGGACAAGCCTGCAAGTTGAGAGCTGAAAGGATAAACACTAGATATGGTTTGATCGGATGGGTCTAAGAATTCGACCTAAACCCATACGCAGCATACGGCCCCCTTTCTGTTTTCCATCTCCAAATACATGTTTCAAACACGCGGATATATAACTAAATATTCGGATTTTTTTTAAAACATGAAAAAAAATAAAGGCATTGATAATATATTTTTTAAGTAAAAAAATATAATCATGAATTTAAAATTTGATGTCTAGTAGAAGATATTTTTTTAAAATATTAAAATGATGATATATTTAACAATATATTTTAACATCTAATATTGAGACCATAAAATATAGGATCGACCCGGCTCAACCTTGGTTCGTCATGATACTGTGATAAACCCATAAAAATCAAACCAAAATAAATCAGGAAGACCAATTCCAACAAACCAAATATTGAAGGGCAAGAATGAAACAAAATAAGCAACTCGAGCTAATCCGAGTAAATTCATCAAACCCGCAACTCAAGTCATGAGAACGATATTACCCCATTTAAAGCAATTTATTTTTAAAAAAAAAATCAATTCTCAACCAACGTATTGTCGAATGACAAAATAAAAAATTAAATTTTTTTAAAAAACCAAGTTAACTAGTCAAATCCATAACCTGAGTCATTAGATCAAGATAACTCCATGAAAATCAAATCCAAAAAAATCACAAAGCCCATTTCTCAACTAACTGAATGTTGAACGACGAAATGAAGTAAAATAAATTAAAAAAAGACCTAAATGAAAGACCTGAGTTTAGTCAGGCTAACATTCTAAACCTGTGACCCAGGTCTTGATATTGAGATTACTAAAAAAAAAAGAAAAAAAATTACAATAATCAGTCTCCAACCAATTAAATGTTTAATGATAAAATTGGAAAAAAAAAAAACAACAATTGAAAGAATAATGATCAAATTTGATACAAACAAAAATTGATAGGCCACTTAACAATTTTTCGCAAAGCTAGCAACAAAAACCGAAGATATGAGAGTTAAAAGTGAGAGAAAAAAAGGAAATAAAAGTGGTTCGGTCGCAAGGCATCCACTACCATGTGCTTGACAACGAAGAGCATGTTGAAGCGATTCATATGTCACTATGGAAGGCGGTGTTTGGACATCAGAAGCTGCCACATGCGCCACCAGAATACAACGGCCTAGCTCGTTCCGTCAAACTCACTCATTTTTCCAGCCAAAAAAAAATTGTTGAACATTTATGTTATGTTTAAATTTGGTTTTTAAAACTTTAATTGTTTTAAATTAATAATTATTTATTTATTTATTCAAATCAAACATCAAACAAGTAATATATTTTTTCCTTAATATCATGATATCTTCATATATAGGCAATCAAAACAAATCAACAAGCCTAATCCGATATCTCAATGAGTAGGCAACCAAAACAAACCAACAAGTTTAATCCCAAATTAACACAACATCAATTGAATAATTTGAAAAAAAAATCAAGGAATCAACATAAAAAAGCTAAGAGAAAAAAAAACAAAATATTTTTAGAAAACTATTAAAATACATGGTTTTCTTTCTCCTGGATATCATCACTTTCGCCATACCTCATGTTTTTTTTTTCCCTCAATTCGCTCACCAACAGATGCGAAGGTGAGTAACAAAAAATGTCATACTTGCTGAAGCTTCCTCGAACCTAAAGGGGTCATGCTTTGTTTTGAACAGGATCTTGGAAATATATTTTCCGTACTTTCAATTGAGATCAGAGAGTGCACTCACGGGATGCTAAAAAAAGAAGAGAAACGAACAAGAAAAAGAAAACAGGGACGCACATTCATGAGAATTCCCATTTCCATAAAGCAAGATACATATTGATCTTCAAAGGAAAAAAAAATCAAATAAAAATGCTTAAGAGAATACGACGTCGAATTAAGAGAACAGTTAGCTGGTGGAAATAAAAAAACACTCATGCATCTTATTAAAACGATTTCGTTTTTCCTTTTTGTTGGTTGTAATTTTGTGAGAAGTCCACCGAAGGGATATTGAGTTCTTATTTCCAATATGTTGGAAAACCGTACAATGAAGTCCCCAAATGTTTCTCGCTCGCTCGCTGGTCATTACAAATTAATTCAAAAAAAAATAAAAAATAAAGTAGAATGGAGTTTTACTATAATATTATTTGCTAGAATAATATTTTTCCTTCCTTCCTTCTTCTTTTTTCAATTTATATATTATTATTTTTTATTTCATTCTTCATATTTATTAGGGATTGAGTTTTATAGTTTGACGGGTTAACTCGAGTTTTTTCTTTTCTTTTTTTAATTGATTTTTTCTCTCAAATTCATCCTTTAATATTGGGTTGATTAGAGATTAAACTTTGTAATTTGTTTTGGTTTGTTTTCTATAAGGTTATCATCATCTCATGACTCGGGTCACAGGTTTGGTGAGTTAATCCGAGTAAACTCAAGTTATTTTTTGTCATTTTTTAAATCTAATCTTATTTTTTAATTTTATCTTTTAACACTGAGTTGATTAAAAATTAAACTTATAGTTTGTTTCAATTTAGTTTCTATTGGGTTATCTCGGTCTCATGACCTAGGTCGCATGTTTGACCCGTTAACCCAGGTTCACTCGGGTCATTTTTTAATTGATTTTTCTTTCAATTTCATCCTTCAACATTGAGTTTATTGAAAATTAAACTTCATAATTTGTTTTGATTTGTTTTCTAGAAGGTTATCGTGATCTCATGACTCGATATGTATATTGACATATTAAACTAAGATTGATCTAAATCGATCCAATATGCTGTCGTCTTAATATTTATAAGAAAATCTCAACTTGAATATTTTTTTTAGTGAAACTAAGTTTTTACCGGTCATTTGGATTGTCTTTGAGCTCTCTAAGTTGACTAGATCATATCAGATTAATCCCCCCCTCATGATTTAATATTTGTTCTACTAGAATAAATAACAGCAATATCTAAATATTTTTTTACTTAAAAATAAAATTTAATTTCATTCGCAGCACAGCGAAAACTAATAATCCAGTAGCTAGGATCCCACATGATTGAAAGTACATTTATGCTACCAGATTTCATGATTGATCTAATATTCCATACTTATTGCCTGTAAAAAAACAGAGGCCACTAGTGGGCGAATTTTCCTTTGTTCCCCTTTCCTTCTCACTGAGATCGTGTTGTTTCCTTGGTGCATTTTTTTTTTATTCAATGTGGAATAATGGTGTCTATCCACTGGAACCCCAGAGTGCGAGACAAACGAAGTTCACGGGTTCATTAAGACTAGGCCTTAAAGGGACCATTTAGATCGGCTTTGTACAAAGTTCTCCGGGTTGCGAACAGACAAAAGAAGGAGAAGCAACAAAAGATATGCAATGAAATTTCCTGGCAGCATAGCTCGGATTAGATTTCTTCGTGAACAATTGGAATCTTGGCAATTTTATAATCCGTCCATAGTATATGGAAAGGAGGAGCACTCGTGAGAAACTTCAGCATGTCATCATGTACGCCAAAACTTAACAATCAAGAGAATCTCAAAGATGTGGGAGATCAAGAAAGAATTTGCTGGCAAACATGATAAAAATTTCATGTTGGGAACATGCAGAGAGCATAAATGAAAGGGATGCCGCTTAGACATCCAATATCTGGGATAAGAGCAGGACAAATAAAAGGTACCTATCACCTATGTGAGACAGTTTTTTTTATCAAGCTATTCCAATGTTTATGATTAGAAAGTGCTGGGTTCCTTTACTACACTATACATCATTGACTGTGACTATTTCACCACTAGACTAACTCACCAAAATGGGCGTCATATTCTTAGTGATGAAGATGTAAAAATCCAAGTAATTTAGAAATAAAGTTTCCAGGCTGGATAATTGATTAATCAATTGATCATAGTAATTTTATTTATTCTTTCTAGTTAATTTAATGAAGTCACAATCACTCGGGTCATCAAACCCAACAGCTTTTAGGTCTTGATTTGACCTGATTCAATAGCACATGAATCTTTGCTGTATCGCTCGAAATATACTGATAAAATTTGAATCTTTAATTGGTTTGGATATTAATTTATGCCATGCCGCCAAAAAGACGTGAAAAGAGACATTAGTCATATGGCATGCCAAAAGAAATTTGGATATTAATTTATGACCCCACAATCACTTGGGTCTAGCTAGCATCAGACCCAACAACTTTTATGTCTTGATTTGACTTGATTCAATAGCACATGAGTCTTTGTTGTATCACTCGAGAAATTTCACATTGTTAACCTTTGTGATGCTCATCCTGTTTACTTGGACTACAATATTGAAGTGTTTGTTGTATCTAAAATTTTAGGTGACATTTTATTTTTTTATCAAAGCATAATTACAATTGTTTATTATTTATTAGATAGTTGGCCAGTATTTTGCCCCGAGTCGGGCTAATTTTGTCACAATGTAAAAACAATACTCAAGCACTGTCAGTGTATTTTAAAGAACGAAAAAAAACTACAACTCGACATTAAAGAAAGAGAATAGAAAAAAAAAATAATGATTGCCAATCACCAAGAATTAAAATGTAGAAGCATAAAATAAAAAAATATCAATGAAAAAACAAGTTTTAAAAAACAAAGCACCAGTAAAATCGGGTCAGGTCGTCAAAACCCGTGAGTAGGATCATGCGGATGTGATAATCTAATAGAAGGAAAATAGGGAAAAAAGCAACCTAGAAAGAAAACTCGGGCACCCAAACAAACCTCATATCTGGATCATAAGATAAAGATAACGTGATTGAAAGAAAACCGAAGAAAATAATGAAATTTATTTTTCAAACGAACAACTTCAAGGATGTAATTGGGAAAGAAAATAATGTCAACTCGTGTTGACTTTTCAAATCTATGATCCTAGCTAGCGACTAAATAAGAAACATCATATCAAGAAAGCTACAATTTTAAAACTTGCCTCGACTTGACGGGTTAACCCATAACTTAGGTGACTCATGGCTTAGATTGAACCAAGTTTAAAAACAAATTGAGGGAGAATTAATCTAGTGTAAAACAGTAAAAAACTCGAGTTGCCCCACGTTTTGGTTAACCCGTGGTAAATCCAGTAACAACTCGTTGACTATTTTCATTTGTAAAAAAAAATGTATCATTTTGACCCTTTTTATAGAAAAAAAAATGGTTGACTTAGGTTAACTCGGGTCAACTCACTCGACTCGTGACCCGAAATTTATCATGGGTTGACTCCCGGGTAGAGCCTAGAAACAATAGGAAAAACCAAGGAGATCAAATATCAATAAATCAAATGTCGAATGATAAAATAAAAACAAAATTCAAGGATAAAAAAAAAGAAATTAAAAGAATAACAACCTCTTTGAAAATAAAGAAAGAAGATAAACTAAAATTTTGAATTGAATGACAAGATTGAAAAAAATATCAAATTTACAAATGAATCCAAAATAAAAAATGTAAATCAAGAAAATAATGATCAAATTTAAAAAAAAAACTAAGATTATGGACCTAAGGATGAAATTGAAAATAAATTAAAATTTAATAAAATGGCTAAAAATCAAAATCAAAAATCAAAACATTGACGGTCAAACCTTCAATACCATCAAATATCGAATTGAAATGCAGAATTGAAAAGAAAAATCAAATTCTCAAAAAAAATACAAAATAAAAAATAATAAAGAGAATGAGGACCAAATATGAGAAAATTAAAAATAAGATCATGGATCCAAGGATGAAATTGAAAAGAAATTAAAATTTGATAAAAGATCCGAGAATTTAAATTAAAAATCAAAATAATAAGCGCCAAACCTAAAACATTATAAAATAGAAGGATAAATTTGATATAAAAATCAAATGCCAAATGATCAAATTGAAAACAAAACGTAAATGAAATTTGATACAATTAAAAAAATGACTAAATGTGATAAACTTAACAAATAACACATTTTTCTTCTTCTTCTTCTTCTTTTGCAAAGGCTGCACATTTTTCAAGGTTAATGAGAAAGAAAAGAGAAGGGAAAGAAAAATTATTGTCGGAGCTTCATCGTGCATTAGAAAGCTACATGCGTTGGACCACCGTGAAGGTGAGGATGAGACGCATCGAATGCCACTCTAAAATGTGGTATTCATCCAGCGAAGCCACCACACGTGCTGATGCGTAAATTACACACCCTAAAATTTTTTTTTATAATTTAATATATGCAAATAAAAAATTGTCGCTGACCCCAAACACTATTAATGAAAAAAAAAGACATAATAAAAAGACCAAAAACCCCTTAATCTTAGCTATAAATTATTTGACTCCAAGGGCACTTCAATAACTACATTATGCTTGTAAGAAGTAAGAACCCAAAACACCCATGTTCTTATTATAAAGGAAATTCAACTTATAAAGGTATTGTAGATATTATATAGTGCAAATCAAAGATTAAAAGACTCATTTACCCCTATTCAATCTTGTAATAACAAATGTGTCAGGAGAAAAATATTAAATTACCCTTGAAAGCATGCTATAAGACTTAAATTTTTAAGGGCAAGACGATAATTTTACTGTAGAGATTAATAGTGAAATGTGAGATGGTAAAACGCTATGACGTGAGTCGTAGTAAAATTTATTTTGAGTGAAAAAAAGTCTAGGCATTGATAACATGTCTTAAAAAAAAGATATTGAGATTAACCATAAATTGAACAATATTTTCATCTAATACTGAGATGGAAAAATATTTGATCCACCATGGTAAGCCTAGGCTGACTTGCAAAACTTGCAGGAATAATCTTGAAAAAAAAATGAAAAGCTCAATCCCAAATTAACTCAATGTTAAAGGACGAAATAGGTGAAGAAACAATATTTGATTAAAAAAAATAGAGTGAACTTGAGTCAATCAAAAAAACTTGTGATAAAAGTGATGTACGTCACTAGTATCAATTTTTTAAAACCAAATAGAAAATAGAAAAACAAAAAAAAAGGAGCCTAACCATATGGGTTTGGGCATTAAAAAAAGAACAACCTAGACACGGAGGCCTTTTAATCCAACAAGAGCACCAGAACCTATCTTCCTTTTTTTAAATTTTTTAAAAAGATAGATCACTTAAAAACAAGACAACATTCAATGCGTCATCTGCTTTTTACAGCTTACTAGAAAATTAGGGGTTCAATTTTTTTCAATTTAAAACTCATTCTTGACTAAAAATATCTAGAAAACATTGTAAAATGCCTTGATAACCCTATCCATGACCACTAAAAACTCAAAAAACATATCAAAAAACCAAAACCAATCTAAAGCCAAAATGAGTCCCACGGTTAGATCTACTTTTTCAGGAAGGAGAAGTAAAAAAAAAATACATAGATGAAACTACCCTTGTGAAATGGAACTCATTGAGACAAAAATGACACCTAACCTAGCCCATTAGCCTGCGCCACGCGGAAAAAAAAAACATGACCAAACAAAAAAAAAATTCTAGGTATTAGTAATGTGTTATTTAAAGAAATGAAAATATCTTATCAATGAATTTAAATTCAACTACATATTAGACGATATTTTTATCTAATATTTAAAAGGAAACACATTAGATCAATCTAAGTCATTCCAAGTTTACATGTGAAAGTTATGAGTATAATCTTGAAAAAAACAAACTGTGAACTTAAATTACTAACTAATATAATGTTGAAGGATAATACTGGCAAAAAATAAATCAATTTTTTTAAAAAAAAACAAATGATTTTAAGTCAACCAGCCAAACTCTCATTGCAAGTTACATAAGCCATCATATTCAATAATTTTTTTTATTCCATAGATTATTTTTTATTTACTAGATTTACATTACAATAAAGAGAATGTGATATTTTTTTGAAGAAATACTTTTTTTTAAAAGGAAAAAACATGACAGACACATGAGACTAAGATACCAAAAGCAAATCGTTGATAACAAAAGGTGAAACAATATTTTTTTAATTTTAAGTTAATTAAAAATTAGATTATCGATAATAAAGGGTGAAATCACATTTTCTTTTTAAATTGAGGTACTAAAAGTGTATTAAACAAAAAAAAAATTAGACTCGATGTTATGGCTTAACTTGTCAAACTTGCGATTCGGGTGATGGAACTAATCGAGTTATTTTTTTTTTGTATCTAAAGAAAAAGGGCGAAAATAGCCCAATAATGTTGGCCTATGGCTCAGCGCACTGGGCCTCTAGAAGAAACAACGCAAGCATGTGGGCCCTTAAACCTTGTCTTGCATGTTTGGGCCTGTCTTTTTTTTCTCTCTCATTTGAAAGGGTGGATGACAGGTTGTTTGGCCCTTTTTATTTCTTTTTTTTAAAATACAGAGATGACACGTCGTTTTTCAGCCCAGAGATTCAGGCCACCACTGTGGTGGCTGGAAAATCAGGGCTATGGGTTTTAACTTACAAAGCTCATTTTTCAACTTCTTTAAAGCCAAAACAGCAAAAAATCAGTCCTAAAACACGTATAAACCAATTTAGCAACCTAATAAACCCAAAAAACAAATCAGATCACAAAATAAAATTGAATAAATGTTATTTTCCTTGATTTAGATCTTTTCGTTTAGGAAAAATCATGAGTTAAAACAATCACTATCAGAATCCTTTCATCGAATATAACTCATTGACACCAGTTTCAACCATTTCGGTGGTCGAAATAGCTATAAACAATGATTTTCTCTCTCTAAACTGGAATCTGGTGAGCTTCTCTCTCTTCTAATAGAAAAGGATTGAAAAATAAGAGAAATGAACTTTGGTACCAAAATTGAGTTTCTGAATACTAAATGGATCGATCATCTATAAACCGAAAAATATATGGGACTAAAGTAAACTTTTCATATGAAATTCAAAATCACCCCTTATGTTACCGTCATTTTTATTTTGATCTTCCGACTTTCAATCAAACATTTCCCAAAAAAAAATGCAATTGAATGTAAATTTGGGTTAAAAATAGCTTAATTGTGCCAAAAATAAGTTTGAGGATAAATTTGAAATTTTGATAAAAAAACAACAACTATTCCAATACATAATAATTTGTGAGAGTGTGCATAGAAAAAATGACTTTAGTGAAAACCCACGTATGTTAGCTTTATATACTTAATATTTTAGTTTATATATCAAATTTATAGAATATGATTAAAATATTGCGTAAAAAAAGCGGTATGAAATAGAATGTGCCATTTAGAAAGTGAAACTTGAAAGTGAAGATTTGACGCTGATTAATCAATATACGGAGGTGATATTTCTTTTTTTATGATGTTTGTAGATTCATTTTTAAGAAATATTAGGCAACTAACTACCTTGAAATCACATGATTTAAATATTGGACTAGAGTAACAATATTTGCTCTTGACCAAAAAGGGAAAATCATGATCCGATTGGACAGCTTCAGTCAGATTTGAATCTTCTCTCTTTGATAGCTGGACAAGACACTTGTGTCTCTTCGAAATTGAATGGATTCTAGTTGTAACCAACCTAGAACACAATCAACGGGGACACACATGATACCAGCAAGTTGCATGACGATCCGCATGCTTTTTTCCTGGAATGGCCTCATGGCAAACTTGTTGTCACTTTCCTATGGCAAACAAAATCAAGCAAGACTACAAACCGGCAATCTTGCAATATCTTCAGTCTCGAATTGATCAATCACTCTTCTCAATTATTGCTCCTTATTGTCACCACAATGCCCTTATGGCTTACAAGGGCTAAGTTCTTCAAGTTGTTAGTTGCCTGTGCTTTAGATTTTGACCGATCCTTTGTTTAACTCATAGGAGGTAAAAGTTCAGAGAGTTGTGCGATGACAGAATGCTATGATTTTAGGATGAAGTTCATGTTATTTTATTACAAGAAGCGACCACACTCTTTCTCGAGATGTTCGAAGAAAACAATTACTCTCCATGCTCATCCAAGTAACAATTTTAGATTGAGATAAACATCTCGTATGTATGGAAATTATAAGGTGTCTTTTTATTAACATAAAAAATATTATTTTAATATATTTTTAAATAAAAAATATTTTAAAAAATAATATTATCACACTATTAAAAACAACTTATGTTTGTACTTCACGAGAACTTTGCAGCATAAGCAGGTAACCAAATTCTAAAGCGAATACTTTTTACGTCAACGTGGTGGTTCTACTTGCTGTGAGGACTGGAATAACTCCATAATTGAACTGAACACATTCGAATATGCTAGCACATATTAAACCCAACAACAAAGATTTTACACCAAAGAATAAATTTACATCTCATTAATCTCATGAAACACAGTAAATACAACCACAAATTACACAACATTCTGTAGTAAATCCCTACCAACTCACACCCCTCCACCGCTAGCTCCGCTTTTTGTGAACCATAATGATAACCCGAACCACCACCTCCTTCACTTCCGCTGCACAACTCACCGCGCCAATGAATTCCACAAAAGGACGACCCATTAGAGCCATTCACGTGTAATTCGCCAGCACTAAAATTACTAACTTTCCGTTTTATCCTACCCCCTTCCTCACTTATCCACGCCGAATCAGAAGAATATACCGAACTGGTCCCTGATTCATCACCCTCGCCTCTTTCACGTTTCACATAACCACTCCTCACCTCAGCCCAGCCATCATTTGTTTCCCAATTTACTCCTCCACTAGTCACCAATTTACCAATCCTATTTTTAGCCGAAACCTCAATATTGTCAAAACTCGAAGCCGAACCTTGCTCCATTACGTCATTATCGTCCTCGAAATCTGAATTGAAGTACCAATCGAGTACGCAACGTGGAGACAATTCGTTCCCCAGCAAATCAGAATTCACAGAAGCTAAGAATGGATGCTGCAGTAGCTGATCACAGCTCCACCGCTGATTTGGCTCCCTCTTCAAACACTTCATCAGAAAATCCTGACCCAGCACACACAACTTACTCGGCAACTCGGGCACTTCGTTTGAAAAGCCGATCAGACTCAGCGAATCAGCCCCGCGATCCTCCCAAGCCGGCTTTCCGGTGACCATCTCAATAATTGTACAGCCCAGAGACCAGACATCACTTTTCGGTCCCTGGTATTCGCGTCTGATCACCTCCGGTGCCATCCACAGCGGACTTCCACGTGGCAAAAGGGGCTCCCCACATGCAGCGTCAATCGCCGAACCGAAATCTGCTAGTTTAACGGAATCTGAACTATTACCCAATAGAATATTCCGTCCTTTAACATCGCAGTGAACAATGCCTCTAGAGTGTATGTACTTCAAAGCAGAGACTATACAGTATGTAAATGACCGAACAGTCTGCTCGTCCACGTCAGCCAAACGGTGAGTTGATGAGGCCAGGTCAGTAAGGGTGCCACCTGGCAAGTATTCCATGTGAAGATTCCGGCAGGTTGTTGAATTTTCAAACGAGACGTCGTCGCCGAGGAATTTAACAATAAAAGGAGAAGACAACGAGCTTAGAATCTTGATCTCATTGTCTAACGCTTGAACGTGACTTGCTTCAGAGGCACTCTTCACGGCAAAAACCGCATCGGTTTGTTTGTTGAAAGCCAAGTTGACGGTGCCATAAGAGCCTCTGCCTATGCACTTTCCTCTAACCCAAGAAAACATGTTGTGTGTTTTCAATGAGAGCTCATTAAATTTTTTATGAAGCTCGTTTCAGAGTTATGAGGGCCCAAGACCATTTATATATGCGAGAGTCGAGGATGTTATGAAAATAAGTACCTTTATTTTATTTTATTTTTAATTTTAGTTTTTGGGGGTGACATGACATGGAATTTACGAGTGGATAATTGGGAAACCGTTTGATGACAAGAAGGTGGGGGTGCTTTGGGCTCTTGGGGTGCTGAATGGGGAAGGCGTAAAGGGGGAAGATAGTGGGGGTGATGATACTGAGTTTTATCCTTATCCATGATGGAGTGGATTGGGGTTTAATCTGGGCCGTTGAAATAAATC
>Ga0325411_1001257_pt1 | contig 28105 bp, 9 predicted proteins | sample PopdelMetagenome_13_FD_206181 | JGI IMG/M metagenome (GOLD analysis project Ga0325411, IMG submission 206181) | Populus deltoides microbial communities from Bellville, Georgia, United States - Xylem-PdIQD-R4 | ecosystem: Host-associated > Plants > Phyllosphere > Stem > Wood/Secondary xylem...
ATTATCAAGGTAGTGGGGCCAGAAATAATGCGCTGTTTTTAGGTGAAATTGTTGACGCTGTCCCAAGCTGGAACACTCAAGACAAATATTTCATGGGCTTTGATGATGGGAATATTATTTATTTAAAAATATTTAGAAATGATTTTTTAAAATTTATTTTTAATATTAATGCGTGAAAGCAATCTAAAAATATATAAAATCAGATAAACTTCTTTTAAAATACTTTTTTAAAATAAAATAAAATAAAATAACTAAAAAACAATGTCCTCTCCATTAAATTTTCATGTGCAGGGAATGGGCAACTCCATTAAATGGTTTGTGGATGAAAGGCTATTTTTGGTTTTTTCTTTCCTTTCTTTTGATGCTCAGATGCGTGACTTCTCTTCCACCATGTTTGTTCTCTTGTCTTTGCTGGGATAAGGAGAGGGAGGATTGCAAGGAGGAGGGACGTGTTTTTAGGAAGGAGTAGAGAGGGTGATTCAAATTGTCCGATGTTGGGTTTCTAAGGTTCTGCCTTTCAAAACCACTGGTCGGGATTGTGTGGCCGGTGAGGTTCACCGGTGAATGGAGCACAACCAACCCGGAGAGATCTTTCCTGCCAGTGTTGTTCTGCAACTCTTTTTTCCTATCTATTTATTTTCTCTTCAGTCTCTCCAGCTCATGAATTTGTTAGTCCCAAACCTTAATTAGACTCATAAATCCATGTTTTTTCAATTAGCATCTCGGTTTGTTTGGTGACTGGGTGGATTGGATTGCTTAAACTGTAACCTAAATTTGATGTCAAGCGTACACTGCAGCCTCGATTTCAAGAATGAAATTTCTTTAGGAGAGGTAAATATAAACCCCACATAAATATACATTGAATTAATGAGACATTGTTAAGTCAAAATGAGAATTATGAATTTTAAATTTAAATCTATAATATTGACAAAATCAATAACAAGTTACAATGGATAGAGGAATAAAAAAAAACAAAAAGATATATAAACATGTTTTGACAAATCAATGATAAGTGGGGTAATATTGAATTTAATGAGTATATATTAAGGTAAAATTTCATGATGATCTAAGTAAATAAATTAATGCATGAAATTCAAATTTTAGCGTAAAAGACACTGACTCTCTAGTTTTACAATATCGATCATATCTGGCAATTCGATCATTGAATCGGGATAAATTTTTTTTAGGAATCTCCATACTTATTGTTTTATCCTATGTTAAATTTTCATGTCAAACGGCTTTGCGAGAGTACTTACATTCGGGTAAAATAAAGATAACACGAGTCATTAATAAGGGCATCTTGGTAATTTTATTAAAATAATAGGGTATTTTAATTTTATTACATTCGGGCAATGAAACTAGTTACCTGTTAATGAGGCTAACGACTGGTAATATGTAGAGGAACTAGTAACCCCGTAATGGAGCTAGTACATGGTAATGAGCAGTGGAATTAGTTATCTGGTAATGGGTGATGGAACTAGTGCCTAGTATTGAGCGGTGGAACTAGTTACCCGGTAATGGGGCTAATGCCTGATAATAGACGTAAGAAATAATTAGCCGGTAATGAGCTAGTGACATCAATTTTTTCTAACGATCAAGATATTTAATTTGAGTTAAATTGACTTGTGTGGAGTTACTATTGTTAAGATGATCAACCTGTCAGACTATAAATGAAATGTTGAATGAAACCTAATTGTTAAATAAAAAAGGTAAATTGTGTTTATGTTATGAATTATTGAATAAATAAAAAATTAAATTGATAAAAATCTAATCCTTGTAAAGGATAGAAACGAAGATTGTATTGCCTGGGAAGTAAGAATAAAAGTTCATTGACCATAATGTGTGTTGTACAATTGAGGAATTCAATGGTATACGTGTGTTGTATTTTGAATTATTTGATGAATTGTAATTGATATAATTTGAGAATCGTGTACTGTGCACATGGAGGATGTCAAAGAAATTATTATTCATAACATAAATATGTTGTATTAAGGTTGTGTTGTTGCTAACATGATAAGAATTTGGTGTCAATTATAACAATGCAATGAGTTTCTAATGGCAATGACGAGACGACGTACAACAATAACTACCAATTGTTATGCCTAATGTATCACTAAGCGAATGTGCAACTATCAAACCATTTGTTTTTCTATTCGGTTTGTCTTCAATAGGCCAACTAATCTAAACTACTAATCTACAAAACAACTATTAAAAAAGAAGTTCTACATAGCTATTGATCTCGTTACCCCAACCAAGTGCTACTCCGATCTCGCCGCTAGTAATGTTGTTTAAACATTGAAGACACATGAAAACATTGTGTTATAATATTTTAAATATAAAGAAAATAAATTACCAAGGTTAAGATTTTGTTTACACTAGATATGTGGTATTCAGTAATAAGTTAGTCAGTTACTATTTAGAATGATGTGAGAAAATAAATGGAGAATTTTATAATTAGTCAGCCATATGAGTGATGGATAATGAGATTTTACCTTAATGATAGTGGCTAGATGATAATAGGTTTTTGAATTAAACAGATTGATTAATTGATATATGTATAACATTCATACTATTTGAGATGGAACTCATATGAATATTAGGAAAGTGATGGTAAATTTTGTGGAAAATGAAGTAGTCGTGTGGCTACTCGCGTGATCGAGTTGGAATATGATTTAAGATGGTGGGATCGAATGTGTGTGTGTGTGTGTAGTTGTGCATGTATGATTTACATGTTGTGAAAATTTAGGTAGCTTCTATGTTAAGGGGAGATTTTATTGAAAATCTAAAAGAAATATTGGAATGTGCCGTAAATGGGCACAAGAAATATTTAAGTTGAATATATTTATAAGCTAAAATTGAGCCGGAAACATAACGAGTTTAATGATTTATATGGTTAAGACATAATGGGTATAATAGATGTTGGGATTAGAATTGATATTGAATAAAAAATAAAGAGAAAGATGATATAATAGATGTTATAACAAATTAAATGCACTTATGAAGTGAAACGAAATGCAGAATGAATATGAGGTGTAAAAGAACACAATATGAAAATGCTAAAATAAATCTGATAAATTAATAAGATGAAACAAATAATCATATTGAGTGCAGCTAAGCTAGATCGTAATTGTATGAGTCACTACAAGGTGACTAAGATAGTTTGATGTTTATAATGATGAATAGAGAACATAACAGTAGTTATGAAGAATATACTAAGTCTAAGAACTGATACAACTTTGAGGAGTTCACGGAAAAACTAAAAAAATAGGTCTTGCTTGTATAGTTAGTAAACATTAGCAATTACGATGATGCAAATGCTTATTATGAATTTTGTAGTTGATTAAGTGTTTCAAATATTTTTCCTATTAAAGGCCTCAATACCTCCTAATTGTCATTGATCTATTTAACCTTCCATTAGGAAGAGATTTTTGTATTTCAAATAAATACTTTAAGAATAATTTATATATATGTAATTTAGAAAGTATGGAAACCTTATTAATTTGTTAATTCATGAAACCCAATTAGATGAGATATTTTTTAACATAAATTACTATAAATAAAAGGCATCAGCCTTTCACTGTGCCAATCCACAGTGAAAGGCTAATTTTGCCCTTGATGGGAAATGTTAGTTTTGGAGGCATATGAGTCTTTTCCACAAGGCCATCAGTAATTACATTAAATAATAGTGTTAATTAATAATTTCATGCTTTTTCTATAATGTAATTATGAAATAACCCTTAAACAAATCTCTTTGGTTTAAGGGCTTTCCAGGTTTTTATTTTTTATTTTTTTTGTGCATGTCAATTACTTAAATGTCTCTAAAAAATAAACTCTCTCTACTATGGATGCATGGTTATTTTAGTTTTTTTTGCTATGTTTTTTTTTGGATAATTCTCATGTAGGGTTAGAGGTGATTTGGTATTTTAACATATATAAATTAATTTTAAATTCAAAAAGTTGTTGGCGCGTACTATGCATAACACGTGTTTGCAAGTGGGCGCCACCCATGCGTTTCGGCTAGCACATGTGGCACCCACATAGCATTGAAAGTTGCTGTCCGGGGCGGCATTCAATGCGCTTCACTATAGTGAGATGCATGTTTGCCGGCGGCGTGAGGAGGGGTGTCGGCAAGAAGTTTTTCCCTTCCTCTCTCTTTTCCCTCTCTCCACTTAGAAAAACGTGTTGGCCATTGCAAAAAAAAAAAAAAACAAATCTAGCTATTTGGTCTTGAATCAATTATTGAGTTAATTTGTGTTTTTCAATTTCATCCCTTGATGCTTTATTTTTATATCAAGTCTGATCCTTATTCTTTTAATTGCAATGTATTTTGTTTCGGATCATTTATTAAGTTAATTAATTTTTTCAATTGCATCCTTTTACACTTTGTTTTTATATTAGATTTAGTTCTTATTCTTTTAATTATAATGTTTTAAGTCTTCAATCCTTTATTGTATTAATTTGTCTTTGGATTTCACACCTTGATATTTTATTTTTATATCAAATATGGTCCTTATTCGTTTGATTGTTATTTTTACTTTTTCTTATCTTTTTCTTAATTGAAATTGTTTTTCAATTTCTTCCCTTATGATTTGTTTTTTTTTTCATTTTTGAGTCAAATTTAGTTCCTTTTCTTTTCAAATTTACATTTTTTAAATTTGTTTTTTCATGTTTATCCCTAATTATTTAGTTTGTTTAGAATTTTACATTGTCATTTTTTCTTATTTTTCTTTTACGTTGTGATTTGGTCTTATGATCTGTTACAAATTGGAAGGTTGGACTGGGTTCACTTCAGCCATTTTTAATTATTTTAAAATTTTTTTATCTATAATCATTGAGTTCATTGAAAATTAATTTTCTTTGTTTTTTTTATGTTTTGGATTCTTTTATGAATTTGATTTTACCCTTGAATTCAATATTTTTTACTATTTGAGATTTGACATGATACTACTCATGAGTTTTGATGACCTCACTTGATTTTATTCGTACTTTTTTTTTAGTATTTTTTTATAAATTTTTTTTCTGGATTTCATCATTCTATAGTTCAATTCATGGAGTTTGACTATCATTATTCTTTTTAGTTTTCTTTCTATTATGTTGAGTTATTGGTTAATTTCTACTCTTTAGAATATAATAATAGCGCTTTAGCATTTTTTTTTCAGCTACAAAGAAATTAATCGGACCCACGGAATCAATCTAGTTTACAGTAAAAAGGAGCTCTTCCTTCTCCCTTTACCCTGCTACTCTCAAAGTTTTTTCTCTCTCCATCATCAACGCCAACTATCAAAACATAACAAAATGTGAACTATTAAGACCAGATTATATATATATATGGTCTTAATATATATATATATATATATATCAACTCTTGAATGCTCTGTAGAACCAAAATAAAATTACCAACACCTGGTTTAGAAACAAAAAACTTATTGTATCAAATTGGATAAAGCTTTAGTTTCATGTTAAGTTTTCTTTGGTTTTATGACTTAAATTTATCCTTTGAACAAGTCTATAATTGTATCCTTGTACAATATCTAATCATGCAATATGTTAATCTATAAAAAAATTACATTCTTTTTAATAAAATTACTTTTGTATTTCAAAAATTCTCGTGAACTATACAAGAATACAATTTTAATTTTTCAAGAAAAATGAGATTTTAATGGATGAGCAATTTCAAGACTCTTATTTCTTATAATATCTTGAGAAATTAAATATGGAGTAGGTTCCTGGGATCCACAGAGATGACTATGATGTTAGCTAGCTTGCTCTAAGATTCGAGAGAGAGAGAGAGATTCTCACTTGTCAACCATGAATGAGATGCCAAAAATTCTGCAAATGAGACTCTCTGCTAGATTGACCTTCTCTTCCTGAGAAGAGAGCAATAATGATATCCAGCTAGCATAACTTTTATTGTAAACAATAATGATATCCAGCTTAGGCTCAAACCAACACACCAAGACAAACTCAGATATATATATATATATATATATATAGAGAGAGAGAGAGAGAGAGAGAGAGAGAGAGAGAGAGTAAGGCGAGCTCCTGAGAAGAGATTCTCATGACTCGAATCTCTAATTAATACTTGATTAAGAAGCTGTCTCTTGCTAAACAATTACTTGGTCACCAAACTCTTTGCATTATTATTGTACGTCTCCCTAAACAACAATGATATATAATAAGATATGCAAGGTTTGATACACTTGATATGTTCTAATTATCGTCATATCCAATATATTTTCCCAAGTAAAATAAAATAGGGAGAGAATAATGGGCAGGTCCTAGCTGCTTGATTAGGAACCCCACTGTCTGAACACACTTCACACACACACATTCAAGCGGACAGCGTACACCAGTAAATAATGCAATCAGAATCAGCCAGAGAGAGAGCAATGGATTGCAGGAACACTAAAAAACATACTCAGGTAGGAGGAAGAGAAAGGCTCACTACGCCATTCGTCCATCCTGGCGTGTTTGGCTTTTGAAGTGAAACCACAAACTTTATTTCACGTCATTTTCTCAATATTGTTCAAGGAAAAAAAACACAGTGATCTTATGCAATCCAAGAATGTGCAGGTTTAGTGCTTGTAGATGTGCATTATGGGTTTCATTCTAAGGAAGTACTATTATTCGCTCTTTTCTGGTAGGTAGAAGTGTACATAAATTTTGTGGAGTATAGAATGAACGGGAAAAAAATAGAACTGACTCGTAAAAACAAGAGACAAATAAAGTACCCTGTAGAACTTTCAACCATTCTTTCCTCATTGCATTAATTGTCATGTATCTTAACTTAAACATTAATAACTTCCAGACTGAGATGAGAGATCTCAATCTCATAGTTCCCGATTAAAAGAGGACTAGAAAATTAGCCATGCTTATTTCAGGGGATCTGTATGCCAGCATTTAAGAGATGAATCAATGAAACAGCCTCGTAAATGTGCACATAATTGAGACATCCTAACCAGAAGAATCATTACTGGTTTCGCCCGCAACGGTCACATGTGGTGGAAGCAATTGGCATCTTTTCTGGTTTGGCCGCCTTCATCTTTGGTAGATCAAGTTCCAGAACTTCATGCAGAGTCTTTGATCCTTCTTGGAGCTCATCCGAACTGAAAAAGAAAAAATTATTCTAAGTTATACAATTTTCCCATAAGAAATTTCATGACAACATTGTTTCCTGATTAAACGTGCATTCCAACTTTTACTGCCAGGTAAATAGCATCTCAGTATCTTGTTCACGAGTCAACAATAATGCAATAGCAGGATGATGATTTACAGCATACCACATAAATCTTGTTCAACTATGTAAGGTGGGTCTTTGAATACATAATTGCATGTGGTGCAGATTTTATTTGTTTCATTTTGCAACAAAAACAAATGCCATCCTTAATTGGCATGACTAGTCTTGTGACAGAATCTTTTCAGATACATTTCTGAAAATGTTCCAGTATAACTAAAAGATTTTTGAGGCATCATTCACTACATTGAATCCGAAGAAAGAAACAAAGTTTCCACTACGAATCAAAGGGCCAAGCAAATGTGAATGGATAGTATCAGGTTTCAATAAGGTCCTAGTTTTTTGTGAAAAGCATAAAGGCCTAGTACAGGATAATAATCTTGGATAGTGACTGTTCATCCAGGCACCTTCTCTCTTTAACCCATATCAGATCAATCTTGTTTATAACTTGGATTGTATGGAAAGAGATACCATCACACCAGATCATTCTCAAGATATTTATACTTTCGGTGACATTATAACATTTAGCACTCATCAAACATCTTCCTTACCTAATGCAAAGTGGAGGAGTTAACCGGACAATAGTGTCATGTGTAGGCTTAGCAAGAACTCCTCTTTCCTTCAACTTCAGACAAATATCATATGCAGAAACAGGGGACAAAGTCTTGCTGTTGAACTCCACAGCATTGAACAAACCTCTACCTCGAACTTCCTTAATGATGTCTGGAAACTGTTGCTGAACCTTAAGCAGCTGATGCCTGAATTCTTTCCCCAAATGGTAGGATCTATTGAATAGGAAAACATCCGGTAATTCACAAATTAATCAGCTTTTTGAAAAGGGAAAAAACAAAAGCAAAGAAGGAAGGTAAATGGGTTAGAGAGATTTCAAAATATAAAATGTGGCAAAACAAGTTTAGCTGTAAATAAAACATGAATTTTTCATAGAATTTTGTTTCTGAATGAGGTTCAAAGAGATTTTATTCAAAACACTGACAAATTGTTTGCATATATTTCCAACATTACTCATGTTCAAAAAGTTCCAAAATAAACTTCCTCGTGTTTAAGCACACAATTTTGTCATAGAATGCAGTTTCGGGAAGATGTTCTAATGGAATTCAGTTAAAAAGAACCGACTATTGTTTGGAAATGTTTTCAAAGTAATTCACTCAGATACCCACACCTAAAAACTCTCCAACTTCTCAGACAACTGAGATTGCAATCAAACTTTAGTCACAGAAGTTTAATTTAATGTGGATAACAGATGATACCTCTCAGCAAGCCCTTCTTCTTTGATCACATCTAGTGAAGCAATGGCAACTGCACTGGCTAAAGGATTTCCCCCAAATGTGCTGGGAATAATCACAAATAAAACAATGAAGAGTTCTCTTAAGACAAATGCCAAAGCAACACAACATGTGTAACATAAAGAAATGAAGACTACTTAAAAAGAAATGATGATGCGGTAAGAGTATATAATTTAATATAATAAATTCAAAATGCATAAACAAATGCTTAACCTATCTTAAAAGACAAGATAACAAGGAGAAAAGCTGTTCTTTTCTGGCATCAAATTCACAAAGAAATAATCTACGGTCATAACTCCTCTCACTAGTTCATTATATTTGACACTTTTTAACACTTTAAGGTCACCAACTATAGTGCATTCTCCATGTTATTATGCTGATTCAAATTATTAGGCTCTCAACTAGAAGATTCAATTTGATTATTTTGTTAGGCCTCAAACCAGTTGCACAACCGATGTGAACTATCTATTCCCATCCGTGGAAGTAGAAAACTAGGACTAGGACTAACCAATCAACATTCAACATAAAAAGGCTTTTGGCTTGGTGGGGACATCAAATCCGAAACATTGTTTACGTACACGTATGATCATAGACAATAGAGAGTAATCTAAACCATTGAGAGACTAAGTTTTAGCTTATGTTTTGGTTTAATCTATCTGAACTTTTAGTTGAGATTATTGATTAGACTTTATTTATTGGACTTGATTTAATTATTATTGAGTATTTTATTTAGTGGATGGATCTAGCAATGGATGAGATGTCAAGACCCTCATAGTACCCTTTTAGATCTCAATTTAGAAATGATAGTTCTTTGTTAGGTGCTCCATCATATAGGCCTAATCCTAGTAGTGCCTAAAATTATAAAGAAGGGAAAAAAAATCGTTAATGAAATGTCTTTGTTGAGTTCAAAAGTTTATTGTGCTAAATGTTAAGGTTTCAATCATATCTTCTTCAATTGCATCTCTAAACCCTCAGTCATCTAAGAACATAAAGATATAGGTGAAATGAAAAATTTTTGTGTGCATATAAATAAACTCAATCTTGATGACTTTAGTGACCTAGATGAAAAGTATATGCAAGAAGAGGGACTTATCACCATAAGTTCAAATGAATCTGAAAATGAGATTAATAAATAATATAATAATTTACTTTAGTGCTAGAGGAAGAAGTTTTAGAAAACTCTTTAGTGGAATTGTCTGAAGAGGTAAATATGATATTAGAAGAGTCTCATGATATTAGTTTTCTTAAACTATTTGATTCCCCACCTACCATGCTTGATGTCCAACACGTTAAAGGTTTAGAGCAACATGCTCCTCACCCCTTCATGTTTGACATCCAGCACGTCATAGGTTTCAAATAGTGTTTGTTCCACTCGAAACCCTCAGTCATATAATGTTGTTCATAGTTATAAACCTAGAAAGCATGTAGATCTTCTTTCTATGCCTCCCTACTCTAAAATATTTGATTCATTTGAGTTTTTTGCATGTAGAATTCATATTTACAGGTTGAGATCACAAAACATATTCAAGTAAGTAATGAACAATACAATTTTCGAACTAATTTACATAAGTATCATGATGCACTTAATGTTAGAGATTATTTCTTGATACATATTAGACCTGAAATCTCAACAGCATATCCCTAATGATCCTTTTGAAATCTCTGTACTATTATCCTTATCTTTGGCATAAAAGAAACATATTAATGTTACTTTGAATACACAAGTTTTTACCAGGAAAGGTTAACTTCAGTGAATCCCAGTATATAAGCTAAACGACCAGATTCAGACTATACTTGAATTATCAAAGAGACATCACAACAACTTAATCATGATCTTTGGGAGTATTATTAGAGCCACCTTGAACTACACTTGACGGGGTTTAGTTTCTCCAACCCTAAGAGAGTTGGTGGGGACACTGGACCTGAGACATTGTTTACACACTCGTATGATCATATATGATGGAGGGTTGTCCAAACCATTGAGAGATTGAGCTTTAACTTAAGTTTTAGTTTAATTTATTTGAACTTTTAGTTAAGGTTTATTAATTATGTTTTATTTGTTGGACTTGATTTAATTATTGTTGGGTATTTTGTTTAGTGGGCCAATTGTTTGTTTTAGTTAGGGTTTTAGTATTTATATCCTATTTTTCTTTAGATAGTTTTTGAAAAATTAAATAAAAATTGCAGAGTTGAATACTTTTCCAATGCTCATTCTTCTCTTCTTCAGTTTTTTCTTTTCTTCTTTGGCTTCTTCTTCTTATCTTCTTCTTTTCTTTCTTATTGCATTTTAAATCTCTTTTTTCCCAGCATCAGATTTGGATCAACTTTGTGTAAGGTACTCTAGATCAGCTAATAATTGCTGGTTCATATCCATTCATATCAGGACTCAGCTCCAACTTGTTTGGCTATGTTTTAGTTCGTGCATTATACAATATCAAATTGAACTAAGCTGACTTGCTAACACTATGCCAATCCTTTGCAAAAATACATTCTAAAGGAAAAGTTCCTAGAAAAGTACTGTTTTTTCATCTTGTTCATTCTTTTTTTCTTTAAATTATTTTCTTCAAAAAAAATTAAAGCTACACATCTTTGCAACAGTATTTTGACCAAAATAAACTCAAGTTGACACTAAATGTCTCAGTGAAATTTTCCCAATCAAGATGTATAATTGATGAATAATGCTGGCACCAGATATAGCATGCAGTATTTTCTATTGGCAAATTAGCACTGTCAGAAGACAAACAACAAAAGAAGTAAACAATTATAGTAGCAAACCTTCCATGTTCTCCTGGTCGAATGCAAAGCATTACATCTTTATCTGCAAGCACAGCACTTACAGGTATCACTCCACCACCCAATGCCTTTCCTAGAATCTGAGCAGAACAACCACAGAAGCATGTATGGAGGCACATTAGAGAAGCATATAATTTGGTTGAATCACTACAACCAATAAGCATTCATTATCAGTCAACAATAGTCTGGAGAAAATTTTCGTCAAGATGCATGAAGAAAGGTTAGACAAGTAGGTCAACGATCAAGCAAGGTCTGATAACTGTATTGCTCCACTTATAAAATGTTATTATCAACAATCTAACTTTGGATATTAATTATCTCTTGCGGGTTGAAATTGGGAAGGTTTTGACCAACTTGCTTATTTGCAGCATTTAAATCTCTATTCATATCGGACATCAAAGAAATCATTTAAAACACGGGAAAGAAAATATGGAGACCCAACATGAATGGTATAAGCTGACGTTAGTTCTAGTTCTAAGAAGTTAGTTCAACAGTATAGCTATAATTTGGGTGTCATGTTTCATTTTATAATCAGAAGAAAAAAGTGAAAACATGGCCAGGTATTAAAAGGACAAGCAAGAATTTGAATGCCTTATTTGAAGTATCAGCCACTTTTTTAAACTACCCAATAAGAATTCACAGCAACTTTCTTGATTCCAAGCAGATTTTATTGATTCGAAAACCAAATTATCACAGTACTGCAACAATTGTCTTGCATGCAACTCCTACAGTTTTTTTAGATAAATGTAGATGATTTCATTACAGAGAAATTACTGAATTATAATGAGAAGATTTAGACATTCTCCCCAAACAAAGAACAGTATAGAAAACAAATATTAAAACAGGAACTCGTACAGTTTACAAATTTTCATTGGAAGCAGAAAGATGAAATAAGCTCACACACTGAAGTGTGGCTATTTTAAGGCCAAACTACACCGTCAAGAATTGTTAAAAGAACATGCGGAGGGATTGTTCAAAAATCAGAAGTAATTTGGAAATTCATTGCTCCTATTAACAAAGACAATCATGCTTTTCAATACAGAAATGTGCCACTGACATATTCACATCAAATAGTTGGAAGATCCCGTCAAAAATAAGAAAAGGGGCCTTACTACTACATCAGGACGAACTTGTTCCCAATCACAAGCCAGCATTTTTCCTGTTCGTGCTAAGCCAGTTTGAATTTCATCAGCAATCATCAGAACATTGTATTTTGAGCAAAGATCTCTGACAGATTTTAAGTAACCATCTGGAGGAATTATAACCTGCCAACCATAAAGAATAGTAACCAAATATAACAGTCTCAATAAAATGAGGAGACAGAAATAACAAAAGGAATTTAATTTAAGAGGTGAAGGACGAATCACTCACCCCAAATTGGGGAAGAAAAACTTTCAGCCTTTGTCAAAAAACAAGTGGGCTTGAATACAAATGGGCATTTGTCAGACATTTTATGTAAAATGACCAGGTAAATTGGAGACATGATAGAAAATTAGCTATTTAAGACAGACAATTTTCAAGAAAACAGATCGGGAATAGGTTAGCTACTTTTTTCAAATTCAAAAAATCTAGTTCAGCAATAAGCTGAGTAGCTATCATTTTCTGTGTTAAATGACAAATCCAAATATCTGAAATACCTGCATTAGACTCGACAGAACAGGAAGGTATTCAATATAAGTAGAGGAGTAGATAAATTCAACCCTATTAAACATGATTTTGCCAGCATCCTTTCTCGCTTAGTTCTAAGTTCATATATGAAATAAAAGGGACCATATTTGATACGAACCCCATGAATACATAGATCTAGAAACCCATAGTCAAATCAACTCTTCCCGAGAAAGTTAAATCCAGGCTTGTGATTGAACTTGACACAATAATAAACTATACCAAGACACTAAGATTATACGTAATCAACCCCTACCCAACACCTACAATCGAGACACGAACGAAAAATATAGAAGATGATGCGAACGAAGACACCACGAAGCTTGGCTAATTCTTCAATAAGTCAGAGTTGTTCCATAAGAAACCAAGAGTAAAAACAAATTGGCACACACAAGTTTTCTTTCTAAATAATCAATTTATCTCTTATTAATTTTTTTAAAACCTATATACAAGCTAACCCTATTTATATACTAGGTAAAATGTCATTAACAATGCTGGAAAAATAATAAAAAGTTCTAAAAAAAATAGAAAAAAAAATCATAAATCAACAAGGAAGCTAATACAATTCTCACACAGTAGCTTTTAGACTTTATCGCAAGGTCTTCTCAATATTCAATTGACCTAAAGTTTTAACTTTATATAAAACAAGACCTCTGAAACTTCTGATAAAATTTTAGTCTAATCCAACAGTTGAATAAAAAATTATGCTTATTAGTGTAAAAATATACATTTGAAGAAATAAGTCCAAAACCAAATCTGATTGTCACCCTCTTGAATGGATTGTATCATTAGCTCTTCAAAAAGATTTGACCTTTAATCATCACCTTGCTTGAATGTTAAAACACTTTTGAAAGAGATATTAACTTGATTTTATGATTTTGATAAGTCTTTTTCTTCCTTTTTTTTTTAAAAATATTGTAAACAACCAGATCGCAAATAATCAACTTTTTTTATATTATACCAAAAGTCATAATAAAAGGATATAACTTGATTTTAGAACTTTACTCTAATATCAACTGATGCAAACTTTGTAGATATAAAGTTTCAGAAACCCACAGTCAAATCAACTCTTTCCCAGAAAAGCTAAATTCAGACTTATAATTGAGTTTGACACAACAATCTGTACTAAAATACCAAAACTATAAGTGATTGAACTCCCACCCAACGATTATAGAGAATCGCGAACGAGAAATATTAAAGTTTTGTGGAGTCAGAGTAGTTCAATAAAGAACTAAATTAAGAGAGTTTTCGTTCATAAAATAATAATTGCTGAAATCACACAATAGAGTATTAAGCTTGTATTTATTTTTATTTTTTTTATAGACTTTAATTTCAGCAATTATTATTGTAATTGAGGTTTTGCTCATATTTTTTGGTTCTTCATTAAACTACTCCAACAAATCAAAAAATTGATCAAGCTTCGTGACGTCTTCTATACTTCTTCATCTCTTTATAAGCGTTGGGCGGAGATTCAGTTACTTGTAATCTTGGTGCCTTGATACAAGTTATCGTTGTGTTAAGCTCAATTCCAAACTTGGCTTTTTTGGAAAGAGTTGATTTGACTGTGGATTTCTAAATCTTTATATCCACGAGGTTCGTATCAGTTGAAATCAGAGTTGGGTTTTAAATCAGGTTATATCTTTTTATTTTTTTTAGTTTTTGCATTATTTTATCGTTGTCGTCATCTACACACTTAGTTGTGGCAGAAGTTAAAAAAAAAAGGTAGATTATGTGAGTTGATTGTTTACAATTAAAAAAAAAAAGGGATCAAAATCAGGTTAATATATCTTTCAAAAGCGAGTGAACATCAAAGTAAGATAATGATTCGAGGTTGAATCTTTTTTAGAAGAGTGTGGATGATGTGATCCAAACTAAATCAAAAGATCTATTACATGTGTCAATTGGACCTATTACAAGATCAAAAGTTAAGAAGGTTAAAAAGGAATTCAATGGTTTAGTTCAAGATATTTAGGCTTTATTTCTTACAAGACTTGCGGATTCAACTTATTTTTTTACTTACACACAGATTAGGTTTATTTTATATAATACACAGTTTTACACTAACATGCATAATTTTCAATCCAACCGTTAGTTCGGGTTGAAAATTTACCAGAATTTTTCAGAGGTCTTGTTTTGTATTGGTTTAAAATTCCAGGTCAATTGGATATCAGAAAGGCCTTGAAATAAGGTCCAGTCTATAAGCTATTGTGCGGGAATTGCATTAGTTTCCTAATTGATATAGGATTCTTTTACCTATTTTATTTAGAACTCTTTTATTATTTTTTCAACATTGTTTAGGAGGTTTTTATATAGTATAAATAAAGCTATTTAGCATGTAAAAAAATTAACAAGAGATGGATTGATTATTCAGAAATAAAACTTATGTGTGAATTTGCTCTTACTCTTGGTTCCTCATGGAACTACTTTGACTTGTTAAAGAATTAACCAAGTTTCGTGACGTCTTCAATACTTCTCGTTCGCGTCTTTTTATAGATGCTAAGTGGAGGTTCAGTTTCTATAGTTTTGGTGTCTCGATACAGGTTATCATTGTGTCAAATTTAATCACAAGTGTGAATTTAGCTTTCTTGAAAATGATTCATTTAATTGCAGGTTTTTGAATTTAGCTTGATGTTAATTGAAAGTGCTTTTGTTATTTTAAGTCGTTTAAATCTTATTCCATTAGTTTCTTAATTTTTGGTGTCTTTTACTGTGTTTCTTTATCGTCCATATTTCGCACGAATTCTTATTGGTATTCACATTTTCATATTCGTTGTTTTGTATTGATAATTCATGATCTAAATAACTTATCAAAGAATTAACCAAGTTTCATGGCGTCTTCTTTACTTCTCGTTCGCATCTCGATAATAGATGTTGGATGGGGGTTGGTTATTTCTAGTCTTGGTAACTCGATACAAGTTATCGTTGTGTCAAGCTAAATCACAAGCCTGAATTTAGCTTTTTTGTGATTGATTGATTTGATTATGGGTTTTAGATTCTTATATCCATGGGGTTCGCATGCTGAAAAAATAATAAAATAGTTCTAAATAAAATAAAGTAAAAAATCCTAAATCAATTAGGAAACTAATACAATTCTTGCACAGTAGCTTCTGGACCTTATTGCAGGACCTTCTTGATATCTGATTAACCTAAAATTTAATCTTATATAAAATAAGACCTCTGAAAATTTCTGGTAAAATTTAATTCTGATCCAACGGCCGGATAAAAAATTATGTTTGTTAGTGTAAAACCATGTATTAGAAGAAATAAGCTCAAAACTGAATCTGATTGTCCAACCATTGCATGAATCGTATCAGAAGTGCTATTCGACATAAACACTCTATGTCAGCTAATGAGAGTCATTGAAGAAATTGACTATTAAGCTTTGTTCTTGCATCTAAAGTTTGAAAACTAGAAAATAAATCTTTCTAAAGTCTAGACAATCCAAATTTATTTAGTAGAGTTGCCTGACAATAATTGGGGCAAGCCAAGCGATTGCCAAATAATTAACAAGAGAACCACCACAAGTTCAGTAGGAAGGGAACCTAGTGGTAACAAGCTTGAGCTTGCTATCCGGGATGGAAAACTTTACAAAGGTTTATAACGTTGATCATCCCCAAGGTCAATGATCGAATGAGGCCTGGCATGTTCAGACATCACCAGGCCCGAGAAGTGAAGGACTGGTTGTGGTGGACAAAAGCCCCACAGAAACCCCACATCTAGCCCCGAACAATACATATACATGTGTGTGTGTGTCACATCAATTAATCGAATGAATTTATGAGGAAACATACCCCAGCCTCGCCTTGAATTGGTTCAAAAAGAAATCCAGCTATCTGATCTCCTTGTTCTGCAACACATACCAGAGATTAGTTATAAGTTGGTTTTAAAATTCTCATCTCAAATGGTAGAGCTAAAGCAACAGTTACAGATTATAACTTGTGAACAATTTATGTAATAATGCATGCAATGATTATTTTGATCCAAATAAAACAAGGAAAACAACTTTTGGTCGATTCAAACCTCTAAAACTTTTCTCCAGTGAAACTACATCACCAAAATCAACTTTAAGATGGCCAGAAAGCAATGGCCCAAACCCTCGAGTAGCCTCATTGTCACAGCTCATTGAGATGGCAGCCAATGTACGACCATGAAAGCAGCCACAACAAGAGATGATTATGGCCTGCATGTTGCACACTTTCAGCAAAGGACACTTGTGAAAGGAAAATCTCAGTTGGTCCCTTGAAGGAAGACGAGATTAGAGATGTATATTTCTACATTGGTGTTTAAAACAGGTAAAAGATTTTATAATCAAATCTTCATCAGTTAAATGTCTATAATATCAAACCTCTTATAATATTTATGATTTACATGAAAGGATAACATGGAGAAATAAGCATGCCAAAAGTGAATTCCTATCTTATTGCAATTAAGATCTATCAGGTAATAATTTCTACAGCAAAAACAGTGGCCAACAAATGAGGTATTGGTAGAGCCTAAATGGATCATCAAACTTGTACAAATACTAATCAATTGGGTTGAAAAAACTCTCTTCACGAAGTTATTGAAAGGTAAATCAATTTGCTAACATTTATTTACAATAACCAGACTTGGTAGGAACAGGGATAACTTTACCACACAGAATAGAGTGAAAGAAAGATGACAAAAGTCTGATATGTTTTCATAATCCTTATTGAAGACCAATAAAACATCCATTTCCAGTTGGTAAAAGAGAAGCTACTTACAACCGCTTGAGAGAATCTCAAACACATAAAACAGGAAATTCAACTCTGCAGATACCAAGTCATGGCCTCAAAACAAGGAGGACTGCGATGCCTATAGTATAAATGGGAAATAGCAATATCACCCTTAATATTGCACAGATTTGATTCTATTCAGAAAATATTATCTTCTTTTATTTTAACCTCTTGTAACCACCCTTAATATTGCACAGATTTGATTCTATTCAGAAAATATTATCTTCTTTTATTTTAACCTCTTGTAACTATATATACTTGAATAAAATATTCAACAGTCAGAGTTCTTCCTTGTCATAATTATAGCCTTCATGAATAGGTTATATATACTCATCATCCATTGTGATATCCATTTTGTATATAAATAAAAGTCATGATCAACTCGCATAAATGAAAATCAACAACAGTCTCATTTGGAATGATGAGTAATGGCAAAGAAAAACTCTTATGCAATCTCCATAGCAAGAATAATAGTTGAAAGCTGCTTAGAACTACTTGCCTCATCAATAGGGATTTTTTTCTTTTCATATCCCCATTTCCTTGCCAACTTCAAAGCTGTTTCCACACCCTCAGCACCAGTGTTCATTGGTAGCACCATATCATAGCCAAACATGTTTGTTAGGTGCTCTGCAAATACTGGAAATTTATCATTATAGAAAGCTCTAGAGCTGAGAGTGAGCTTTTCTGCTTGTTCCTGTAATGCTTTCATGATCCTTGGATGACAATGTCCCTATAGAAGGAAGCAATGAAATTGCATTTACAGTTCATCTCAAATATAATTCTCAAAAAGTGCAAGGACACTGCCCCCCGACAGAATGAGTATGAGAACAATGGTTTGTAGAGGATAAGATCCTCAGGTGATCTGCATTTTGTGCTCATGTAAAATAAAGGTAATCATATTGCATTGAAAAGTTTTCTTCCTTCTACTTCACTTTTTTACCATTTCTTTAATAGGGATCTTATTGCTGCTAAAGATATAAAAACTGACTTCTTTTCTAATGACTACATAAAGAACTACTTAAGCCTTCACCTAACAGTTCACGCTATAAGTAGTGAGTTAACATGATATCAGACTCATTGACCTTGCAATAAGGAGTGTGACTACAGGAAATCCTATCTATTTACAAATTCATTTTAGCACAAGACAGTGGCATACTTGTGCTTAACCCACACCTTAAGTCCAATTCAGTTTCATTGAAGGGAAGGTGTTAAAGACATAAAAATCAATCTTCAACCTTCTTTGAAAAACTTAAGCTTTTGGTGTAGTGGTCAATTGATAATTTTCATAAATATCAATGAAAAAGATACAATTAACGGTCATAGATTTGATAAGTAATTACAGCCAAAGATCTTGTACTCTGTATTTCTTTTTTTTCTTTGTGTATGCCTTTTGCTATAAATATTCCTTCGTCTTCTGAATTAAGCCTATTAGTACACCCTTCAAGAAAATTCTAAAGTACAAGAGGATTTGATAGACTTCATATACCATCTCTCATATAATATGTCATTATTATCTGTAGAAGTTTGAAATGTTTGACATCTAGATTACATAAATGAATGAGTACACAAGTTATTTGTAGTCATTAGAACTAGTAAAAGTTTTATTCTTGTCAGAAAGTTCTATAGCTGTCCATCTTAAAACACATAATAGACTTTACTAGCATGATGCTACCTCAAACCCTTTCGCATTCCAAAACAGTCTTCAATGTGTTTAAGATTTACGCTCCAGCATGCACATTTCCTTGACAAGTCTAGATGAGCCTAGAAAATCCTAAGATATAAGACTAACTTTCTGAAATTCTCCAATGCAAGAGCAGGATTTTTAAGGGTTAAGATGATATATATGATAGTTTTATCATCAAGTGAAATTCTTAACTAGATTAGGATGCACATTTCTAGAATATCAGTAAAAAAATGAGAAAATTAGAAAGACTAGGAGCTTGTATGGAAGTTCATAAAAGCCTATAATCAAACGTGATAGTGAGTTCCCATGTTGCCTACTGGTCATCAATAGCCCTGCAAATTAGTTCACTACTTCCCATGTTGCAATCACTTGCTTCCTCCGACCAGTAGCCATTTTCAACCAAACTAAAATCTAATAATTGAGAATGTAAGGAGGGGCACATGGGTTCTATTATCCATATCTATTACCTGATTAACTGCTGAATATGCAGAGAGAAAATCCAGGTATTTGTTGCCCTCAGGGTCCCATATACAGGATCCCTTCGCTTTAGAGAATACGATTGGAACTGGATGGTAACTACAAATTGATCCAGAAAAGCAAGTTAATGAACAAGAAAGGCTAAAAAAATGTAATATCAACAGCAGAGGAAAAATAGAAGTATCCAAAAAGGAGTCCCATCCAACAGAATCAAATTATTTAATTTAATCAAATAAAAGACATGTATATATTCTTAGATCAGCAGATAAACAAGGTATTAATTACAGCTACAGCCCGAAACTTTAATTACACAGGAGGAGAACATGCAACAAGCAAGCGTGTGATGATGATATACCACCTCAATAATGGGTAGAGTCCAAACATTTGTTTACATAAAGCAATAGAACAGGTAAGCAATTACTTTACTGAAACCCCAGAAGCCAAAAAGAGTGGATAGAAAGGGATGATTAAGGAAAGAAAACACCAAATTGGACAGGTAGAAATATAAAGGATCAGAGAGAGAGAGAGAGAGAGGTGTTACTTGTGGGCACTGTATTCATACTCCAAGTTGATGAGATGTTGAGAGAAAGAAGGGTCGTGTCCATGTCCTTGAGGGATAACCCCGTAAGTCCTCCGAGCCTCCCTGCAAACTCTGCTCAATAAACGCTGCAAAGGTCTCTTGCTTGTTGCCATTGAAGAGGAGGAAGGATGATCTAGGAATCCACAAAGTGCTTTGCACCCACGTACGTGTAAGTAAAAAGAGTTTTTATAGGGTCGGATTGGTAGCTTTGGGCTGGGTTGGGTTCCTTCCATTGTCATTAATTATTATGTCATGCCTTCCTTATTCACACGTCCCCAAGCGTTATCCTCGTTTAATCCCCAACGTCAGCTTCTAGCAGCAAACTTTACGAAATACAAATCTCTCTCGCCCCGCTGTCTACTCTACAATTTCAATGTTGTCCCTCTACTTTTTAATTCATGCAAACTTCCTTTCTTATATCTTTCAAATTTGATTCGAGAGAGAATAGATTTATTATAAAATAATAAATAGATTGATATTATAAAATTTATACAAATATATTTTTCAAGGCTTTTTTTTGATAAAACAAACCAGTGAAACATTTTTCTCTTTTTGTTTTTTTAGTCAAACATCACTAGATGTTGTTATAGATTTCATAAAATTTATAATGAGGATCATAAATGAATTATTTTTTTCATTAATAAAAATTACAGAAAATATTCTCTTTGTAATCCTAATTTTTTTTTTATGGGAAGGGGTAACTACAAATTCTAAAATTTTATTTTTAAGTTTTTTGTTTTGTTTGGTTGCTTAGCATCCTCAACTTTTGGATGAAATTTCTACGTAATTTATTTTGGTATAAAGTTTTAGAAAATTATAGTTGAAATCAAACTTGATCGAAATTAAAAGAATTGATTAATTATAAAGATTTAATTAAACTTTTAATGAGTTTAATCAATTTAATTAAGGACTTTAATAAAGAAAAAATGAGTTTGAAAGTCAATCTACTCAAAATTAAAAGAATTAGTTAAGTTTAAGAATTTAATTAAACTTCTAATGTGTTTTTTTGGATCCAGTCAAGGAATTAATTAAAGATAAATCAAGTTTGGAGGTCTAATTCAAATCAATTTGCAAATATTAAAAGATTAGAGACACAATTGAGACTTTGAAATACTAAATTAGTGCAATTAATTAGTGGCTCAAATGAAAGAAATTTGAAAGTTTGATGGTTGATAGTGGTCAAATTGCTTAATCTGAAAATCAATGTCTAACTTGAAAAGGATGCTAAATTCAAGGGATCTAATTGAAACATTTACAAGGATGAAATTGAAAGACTTGGTTAAATTGAGGGCTTAATTAAACAAATTAAAAGAATAGGGACTAGATTAAAGGGTGTTATATAGACAACAGATCACTTATTTACAAAAAAAAAAAAAAAAATTCATAGATAACGCATTATTCGGTTACTATTCATTTTCTTATTTATTTCAACCTAAAAAAGCTGTTCAAGTTGCCATATTTCAAACTGGTTATATCCATCATCCTCTCATCCAAAAGTTTTCTGAAATGTACTAATGATTCCTCTTAATTAAGAATAGTTAAATCATTATTTTATCTCCAAAAAAAAAAGAAAAAAAAAATTAAATACCACAATAACTCAACACAATCCCACCTCATAAAAACCATGCCTGAAATGTCCTCTTCTAGTCTCCTCGTAACCTTCATATATATTGTATCAATTAAAATCATAGATGCTAATATTAATGACCATGATATCCCTGTACAATTCTAACTGCCAGATCCTCTTTCTTTGCCTTCAAGATTCAAGAAAAAATCATAACAAACTCACACCCTGCTGAACTGCTGAAATTTATATATAGAAGATGTGAGTAACCACCTTGCTAGCTACAGAACCAGAAAGATAACCACCTTGACCTTTTTACCTACAGCCCAGATCTCTTCCCAAGATCATGATTCACCCACCTTGCACCCTCGACAACCTTATCATTTCTCCCATAAAAAAACTCAAGCATCTCGGCAAGGGGAAAGGGAATTAATGAAGGAGAGCCTTGCAACAAAAAGGAAAGCTAGAAAATCAGTTTTTCATCAGCAAGGCTAGCAGTTGCTAATTCCATAGAGAATAGCTGCAGCAATGATTTCTGCACCGTGAGTAGCGGTGGAAGATCTTTACCGCCAGCAGCTTCCTCCTTCTCAAGCAAATCCAACCATGCACTCCTCAGCACCACCGTGGACCTCTCATCTGTACCGTGACTTCCTTTTCTCCATTAAAGCACCGTGAGCCTCCAGCTGATTGTCCACGGTTTCTTCTCCATCCAGCAACAATGACTATCCTCCACAGATCCGCACAACCCCTGTAAGCAACTGTTCTCCTTAACAGTCTAGTACGTAGTACTCTCCACCGGCAGTCCAGCGCTAACTTTCTAGCAGCAGCACCGTCAGCCTTTATCTCAGCTTCTCCTGATAGCAGTTGTGGAAGCTTATCCTTCCAGCAGCGTCATCTTCTCTACACCGTGAGCAAGCAGTAGCAGGAGCGTTGTGAACAACAACATGAGATTCAACAAAAAAAAAAACAGCAGAGGCTTTTCTTCTCAATCACAGAAGCAGAAGTGAAGGAATGCAGGAGAAACAGAAGGAGAAGAAAAAGAAAACGAGACTGGGTCAGTGTTTGTTCAAGTATGGCACACCAAGCTACCCCTGGTGACATAGGTATAACTCTTGTGCTCTTTAAAAACTCTAAATTTGCTGTGATTTGTTTGCTACATGTTCATGGTTTATGGGCATGAGCTATGTATGGATTCATTAATTCAGTTGTTTTGATATTTCAAGAGCAAAAAGAGAGCACTTATTTGTTTTAGGGGTCAGGCTTTGCTTTAATTATTATGGGTTATTATTATTATTATTATTTCCATAGATAAGGCTTTTGTTTAATTTAGGAGAGACTACACTGTCTCCACACACACACACACACACACACACACACACATATTGGAGGAGGTTGGCAGTGGTTCATGGGCCAGGGTCATGAATCCCAATTCATGTGATTCAGCTGTGCCTTTCAAAGGCTCAAGGCTGTGTTCGTATAAACTAAAATTTTACAACGAAAATTTTTTTATGACGTGTTTAGCAAACATATCATAATGATTTTTTAACAATTTTCTTTGTTTGAAGTTTTGGTGATTTTATCAAATAAATCCTTAAATAATTTTCAAAAAAAAAATCTAAAAAAATCAAGACCATTTAAAATTTATTTGTGAGTCCCTTGTATGTTTTTTCAATTATTTAATTTAATTTGGATTATAGATTTATATTGTAAGGTACAAAAACAATATTAAATATTCTAACTTTTCTTCAAATTTCAAGAAAAATATATAAAAAAATAAAAATCCTTTGTTTTGAAAAAAATACAAAAAAATATATGTTTGTATGTGCATATGACCAAGTCTTTCAAAAAATAAAAATCATATTTGCATAAATAATAATAAAAACAATACTTAGCATGATTTAGCATCCTTAAATATAAAAACTCAAGAAAAATAATTTTATTGATATCTTTACATACATTTTTAGATTTAATAACTAGTTTATGAAATTTATAAGAATATGACGTACATTTTGAAAAAAATACCAAAAATATTATTTTGTTTGTTTGAAAATTAAGGATTACAAATTTATACATAGAACGTATGTATATGTATGTATGATAAGATAAAGATTTTCTTATTGAAAATGACTTTTATTAATTTTTAGACAAATCAATGGTTAGAAAATATAACAATACATTATTTTATATCAAACAAAAAAACAATACAAATTACCATAGGTAAGGTATACTAGGGGTGATACATCATTTCTATACACAATTAATCCCCTTATCCAGACTCAAAGACCAGTTAAGGTTCATAGTGATCAAAATACTAGGTGGTGACTCCATCCTATTTTTACTAATAAGAAACTAGAATTTTGTGTTCTTTCCATCCATCACCACGAAGATCCCGCTTCAGGAGGGATGATTATCGCAATGCCGCACACGTACAATAATGGTTATGGTGTTTTTTAGGTGGTTTTCAAGTAAAAATGACCTAAAATAAGTTTTTAGGGTCCAAGATCTTGGACCGTAACTTTTTGGGTTATCAAAGGTGACTTAAAATTGAAATAGTAAGTGACAAATCACCTACCACTGCAAGTTATTTATTGCCCACTCTAAAAATAAAAAGAAAAAGGAGCGCACAACGCATCGTTCGCTCTTAATGGGAAAAAAACAAGCATACACCTGTGTTTTTTCTTCAAGCCAGTGGTGTGGGCCCGACCCACCAACACCTAACCCCTTTTCTTTTCTTTTCTTTTCTTTTTAGTTTTTACCCTTTTAATTTAATTGTTTCTATTTAAATATTGATTTATACCCTTTTTCATAACCTAATTTTGAACTTCCTTAAAAAAAAATTTCTTTATAAAAATAAAATAAAAACAAGAAAAAAATGAAAAAAAAAACACTTGTAGCTTGGCTAGATTAGGATGAGAAGGGTTTTAAACGCGTTGAGGAACCAAACTGAGATTTTGGACAAAATTAGGATCCCAATTGTATCCCAAAGAGCGTAAGATTGAAAGACAATGTAAATTCAAGATTAAATCAAATGATTATCGGACGAATTTGTATACAGATTAAGTTTAAAGACTTTATTAGACCAATTTGATTTAATTATGAGTCCAATTAAAGGTTTAATTAAATTTAAGAATTAATTTGGGTCAAATTAAAAAAATTAATTATGTGCAAGGACTTAATTAGAATTTTAATGAGTCAAATTAATTTTATTAGGGACTTAATTGGTGAAAAATTAAGTTTGGAATCCTGACTTTGGCTTAATTGAGAATATTAGAATTTTATAGGACCATATTTAATTTTTCCATGCCCAATTGGTGAAATTAGGGACAAAATTGCAAAAAAATCAAAGTTTGGAGATCAATTATGGGTCATATTAAAGAAATTCAAGACTAAAAACCTTTTGGTAAAAGACACGTAAATTCATAGTTTTATGATTCAACCTAAAACACCTTTTAATCTAGGAGGTAGCTCTGTCATTCGACGTCGTGCACATCACGATAAGATGACAACTCTATTAGGGACTTGTTTGGTTCGATCAAGCTTTGTTGATTGCTTGCTTAATTATTTGTTATCCTATTTATTTTGTTGGTCTGTGTAATTTAATTTTAGCATGTGTTTTTTTACATACTATTCATGCATTTTTCTGCATACTTCTCATGCATAAGTACATTAGGTATGTATTAATGCCTTCATACATTTTATTTTTTTAGAATCAACCCTTATAGATTAGGTGAGGGAGTAATTATACCTCATGACTTTTACTCGAGTTTCAGATTCATGAAACACTTAACTATAAGCTAAGCGTTTACTTGATAATGGTGATCACACTATGCCCTAGCCATTTCTTGTAAATCCACACCTTCATCAGAGGTGGTTACTGGGCAGATCATATACCATTTTGAGTCCAAGTAGTAAGCTTACCCCTGATATAGTGATTAGAATTTGCTCTTAGGATATGGACTCCCTAATAATTCATTTTGCATCAAGACATACTTGATTAATAATCCTGAACTTCGTATGATTTTGTAAGCTAAAACCATGATTTTTTCTGAATACGGGCAATGATATGAGATGATGTAGCTAGCTTAGGAATTGCCTAAGGATCAAAGTCGGGAAGTTATCACACATAAAACCATTTTGTCTTTTTCAAATGAAAGGGATTTAGACCCACCTTTTTGTTTTGTAATTTACAATGTGTATGGAATTAACCGAGATAAATACTTGAGAAAGATCTTTTAAGATTCATCATATTATGAATTTTTTCATGTATTCAATAAAGAAGTCATGAATTCGCTCTTTGAAAATGTTAATCCTTATTTAATATATATGTACATACACTTGGATCCATAAGAATTCATGCATTCATGCTTTGAGATTTTAAATGGCATATACAAGTTTAAATATAAATCCCTGAAAAGCTTAAATATGCAGAGTTTACAACACCCAACTTCGATAAAGAAACATGGAAGATGATGAATGTGTTCATCATGATGCCCACTTCTAAGAAGAGTTGGACTCCTTGAAGGTTAGCATGACCCACATCACTAACTTGCTTAAGCAAATGCTCAAAGAAATCTCTGGTGAAGGCTTGTTGAATTGACTTGTAACTTTTGTTTAGACTTAGGCAATAATTCAGCCTGAAAAAGGGATGGGTGGACAGGGTCAGGAACCCTGGTGTGATACAACATTTGTGTAGTTAACAATACCTACATCGGCTCTAATAGTTGTGCATGCATTCATCAATGAATCCCACAAGATAAAATTCTTTGAAAACATTGTTCATGATAAGATTGCAGCGTTAGAAGCAAGAGTAAGGGTTATCGAAGGTGTTGACTTGTACGATCATGTTCAAGCTGATGAGATGTGTCTAGTCCTATATATGGTTGTACCAAAAAATTTCATATACCTAAGTTTATAAAGTACAACATAACTTAATGCCCTACCACTCACCTAAAGTTTTATTACAACAAGATGGTAGAAGTTGTGCATGATGAAAAGTTGTTAACGCACTTCTTTCAAGATAGCTTGAGTGAGGCTGCATTAAACTGGTACATGAGGTTGGATAATATACAAATCCAGAGTTGGAAGGATCTTATATATGCTTTCATTAAGCAATACAAGTTTAACATCGACATGACTCCAGACAAATCTAGTTTATTAGTGTTGGAGAAAGGAAGCCATTAATTAGTTTAAAAGTATGCTTAATGGTGGAGAGAAAAGGCTCAAGTTGATCCACCTTTACTTAAGAAAAAAATTATCAATCTATTTTCTAATACTTTCACAAACCCTTATTTTGATCATCTGATAGATGCCCTAACCTAGCACTTCACTAACATTGTAATAATGGCTAAGAGAATTGAGTAAGCCATAAGAGCTGGTAAAATTACCACTAAGAAAAAGAAAGAAGACAGCGGGGTCCATCAACTAGGATCTAACCAAAATTAACCAAGAAAATAGTGGAACAATAGGTTGAGAGGCTAAGGCAAAAAAATGACACTCCTCATGTCCAGTTCCTAACATCTACATTTGCCCTATTCGCTCAAAATTAACTAACTATTGGTCAAAATAGTAAGCAACCACATGGACATCCACAATAGAACAAGAATACCTTACCACCTCTTCCCTTGCCTTTGAAAGAGATGTTTGAGGAATTGGTAAGTATTGGAAAAATTATTTTGATTTTATAAAACAATTCCGAACACCATACCCAAAGTAGAATGAGCTTGACCAAACATTTGAGTATCATAATGGAGAAATGAGGCATAATATTAGAAATTGTCATTCTTTTAAGGACAATCTTCTTCAGTTTATTGAGGTCGGGCGGGTTACATTTGAGGGTTAGAAAACCTCTAAAAAGCAATGCAGATGAATAAATAAGCCGGTTATGAAAACTTCAAGTGTTAAAGAAAAAGAAAAGGCTAGATTGTTGTAGTCAACTTGCTTTGTCATTGTAAACAAGTTCTTCAAGACCATATTTTATTTTTAGATGTTTTGTCTAATTTTATGGTATTGAGAATATCTCTCAATCTGACCACTGAATTGGAATGAAATTT
>Ga0325411_1001258_pt1 | contig 28079 bp, 18 predicted proteins | sample PopdelMetagenome_13_FD_206181 | JGI IMG/M metagenome (GOLD analysis project Ga0325411, IMG submission 206181) | Populus deltoides microbial communities from Bellville, Georgia, United States - Xylem-PdIQD-R4 | ecosystem: Host-associated > Plants > Phyllosphere > Stem > Wood/Secondary xylem...
TGATCTTTGAGATCATTCTCAGGTATAACAACGCCACGTACTGAGTATTATTATTATTACTATTACTATTAATATTATTATTACTGTTACTATTATTGTTGTTATTATTGTTGTTGTTGTTGTTGTTTTATTAATTATAATTTATACAATTAACCTCTCTGTGGTTTAACCTCGGTCTTGCCGGGTTATTTATTACTGTGACACTCCTGCACTTGGGATAAGACATCAACTCTTTGATCGTGTCAATTACTGTCATGGACAGGGACATATCAGAAAGGACTGTCTTAGGAGGTCAGAATTCATCCAGACCCAACAACAATTTCAGAGTCAACAACAATCAGTTACAGTAGACCGACCGGCTAGACAATCACAGTCAGGGGCCAGTGGTAGCCGGGGTCAATTTAGAGCCCAGGGTGACCGAACTCAAGGCCGGGTGTTTGCCACTACATAAAAGGAGGTTCGGACTGCCCCAAATGTTATTGCAGGTACGTTGTTGTTAAATCACCAGCCTGTGTTTGTACTTTTTGATTCGGGAGCTACTCATTCTTTTATTGCTTATAAAACAATAGAAAAACTGGGTATGAGTCCACATAGAGTTTTTATGGGGTTTGTTATAAGTACTTCTCTAGGGGAAAGGGTAAATGTTGATATAGTGTATATGGATGTCAAACTTGTCATTATGGGGAGTGAGTTTAGTGTAGATTTAATACCCTTACCATTGCATGATTTTGATATCATATTAGGAATGGATTGGTTGGGTAGGCATAGAGCCCAAATGGACTGTTTTGCAAAAACAATTACCTTCTGTGGACTTATGGGTAGAGGGGTGGTTTTTAGAGGAGAGAGAAATGTCATACCAAATTGTTTTATTTCGGCTATGACAGCATAAAAATTGGTGAATAAAGGATGCAAGGTATATCTCGCTATAGTGATGGACTTGAATAGTGGGAATAATGAGTTAGCAAATCTTCCCATAGTGAGAGATTTCCCGGATGCATTTCTAGAAGAATTACCGGGTTTGCCCCCAGAGAGAGAGGTAGAGGTCTCAATTGATGTACTGCTAGGCACAACACCTATAGCTCAAGCACTATATAGAATGGCACCGGTAGAACTAGCTGAGCTAAAATTCCAGTTACAAGAACTGTTAGATAAAAGGTTTATACGCCCCAGCAACTCACCCTAGGGAGCCCCGGTGTTATTTGTAAAGAAAAAAGATGGAACTATTTGGCTTTGCATTGATTACAGGCAGTTGAATAAGGTGACAATAAAGAACAAATATCTGCTTCCACGAATCGATGATTTATTTGATCAACTCAAGGGAGCCAGTGTATTTTCAAAGATAGATCTAAGATCCGGGTACTACCAATTGAGGATTAAAGATCTAGATGTATCAAAAACTGCTTTTAGAACTCGGTATGGACATTTCAAGTTCTTGGTAATGCCATTTGGATTAACAAATGCTCCTGCGGTATTTATGGATTTAATGAATAGGGTCTTCCGACCCTATTTAGATATGTCAGTTGTGGTGTTCATTGATGATATCTTAGTGTATTCCAATTCATATATATAGTATGAAAAACATTTGAGAGAGGTACTATAGACTCTAAGAGAACATCGACTATATGCCAAGTTGAATAAATATGAATTCTGGTTAAAAGAGGTGACTTTCTTGGGGCATGTTATCTCAGCTGAAGGAATGTTGGTGGATCCAAGGAAAGTAGAAGTTGTGTTAAAATGGGAGAGGCCCACAAATATGACAGAGATACGTAGTTTTCTCAGGCTAGCAGGATATTATTGGAGGTTTATCGAGGGGTTCTCTACAATAGCGGCTCCAATTACCCATTTGACCCAGAAGGAAACAAAGTGGGAATGGACATCAAAATGTGAAAGTAGTTTTCAAGAGCTAAAAAGAAGACTCACCACGACTCCAGTGTTAACTTTACCCTTTGGAATGGAAGGGTTTGTCATATATAGTGATGCGTCCAAGAAGGGTTTGGGATGCGTGTTAATGCAACACGGGAGGGTAATTTCTTATGCCTCAAGACAGTTAAAAACCCATGAAACAAATTATCCAACCCATGACTTAGAATTGGCTGCAGTAATTTTTGACTTAAGGGTTTGGAGACATTATTTGTACGGGTCACGGGTACAAATTTTTACTGATCATAAAAGTGTACGGTACTTGATGACTCAAAAGGAGTTAAACATGCGATATAGACAATGGGTGGACCTAATTAAAGATTATGACTGCGTAATATATTATCACCCAGGAAGAGCTAATATGGTGGCAGTTGCACTTAGTCGTAAAAGTAAGTTATTAGTTATAGAACCAAATGATTGTGATGAAAAAGAACTAATAGAATTAAGAAAAATTGATGCCAGGTGGAGGTTGGACCTGAAGGTTCCTTATTTGCTCAATTAAGGGTAAAATTGACATTTCGAGAGATAGTGTTGGAGGCGCAACAAAAGGATATAGAAGTTGATAAAGTAAAGGAAAAGATTAAACTGGGTATTGAGACTCCTTTCCGGATCTTGGATGATGGGATGGTATTAATGGGAAAACGGATGTATTTACGAGGAGACCAAGTTTTAAGAGGGGAATTATTAAAAGAGGCTCATGAAACAAGACTCAATATACACCCTGAGAGTACAAAAATGTACAATGACCTAATGAAATTCTACTGGTGGCCAAACATGAAGAAACAGATAGCAGATTTTGTAGCCAGTTGTCCTGTATGCCAATAAGTGAAAGTGGAACATCAGAAGCCAGCGAGGCCCTTACAGCCGTTGTTAATACCACAGTGAAAATGGGAAGACATTACAATGGACTTTGTATCTGGGTTACCTAGAGGGAAGAAGGGAAATGACGCTATCTGGGTAATAGTAGACCGACTGACCAAGTCTGCTCTTTTCTTACCAATGAAGATGACTGACCCAACAGATAAATTGGCTAGATTATATGTCAATGAAGTAGTGAGATTACATGGGGTGCCTTTGTCAATAGTATCGGACCGAGATCCTCGATTTACTTCTCGATTATGGCCTAGCATACAGCGTGCATTAGGGTCGAAACTAAATATGAGTACAGCTTTTTATCCTCAGACTAATGGACAATCGGAAAGGACAATCTAGACCTTGGAAGATTTATTGAGGGCATGTGCTATGGAGTTTGGTGGAAATTAGGAGGATCACTTACCTCTCGTGGAGTTCACATATAATAACAGCTATCAGGCTACCATAAGGATGGCTCCATATGAAGCCTTGTATGGCAGAAAATATCGGACTCCAGTATGTTGGGAAGAAGTAGGGGATCAGAATTTAATGGGGCCTGAGTTTGTTTAGGATACATCAGAGAAGATTAGAATTATAAGGAGTTGAATAAAAGCAGCTCAAGACAAACAAAAGAGTTATGCCGATAAACGAATGAGACCTCTTGAGTTTAAGGTGGGGGATAGGGTGTACTTGAAGGTTGCTCCTTGGAAACACTTGTTAAGATTTGGTATGAAAGGGAAGTTAGCGCCAAGATACATCAGGCCCTATGAAATCGTGAAAAGAATCGGCCTAGTAGCTTATCAACTAGCCTTGCCCTAACATCTGGTCAAAATACATGATGTGTTTCATGTATCAATGCTAAGAAAAGCTGAAATGGATCCAACCCGGGTGCTACCATAAATTCCAATAGAAGTTAATGAAGAATTAACTATGAAAGTCAAACCGGTGATAATTCTTGATCAAATCAAAAAAAGTGCTCAGAAATAAAGAGATTTCCCTGGTCAAGGTGTTGTGGAGGGGTTCACAAATGGAAGAAGAATCCTGGGAGCAGGAAGATGAAATGATGAGCAAATACCCAAGGTTGTTCTTAAAATCTGGTAAGAAATTTAATTTCAGGGATGAAATTTCATTTTAGGAGGGAAGAAATGTAACTCTCGAGTAAATTCCTGTATTTTGATTTACAAAAAAAGGGGGGGCAAATAATTATATATATATATATATATATATATATATAGAAGTTAAATGAGTGGAAATTATTATCTAATAATATAAACGTGGGACAAGGATTTAAATTGAATAAGTCAAACTTTTAGGCCAAATGATTTTAAAACAAAACAAGGAAGGACTTAAATGAAAAAGAGGGGAAAACTTGTAAATATATAAACAAATGGGGAGTGGATTTTAAGAGGGGAGTGGCCGGCCATGTTAGAGCTTGAGAGGGAGAAGAATTGAGTGAAATTTATCAAAGTTCATCAAAAATAAATTCACAAAAAAATAAATAAAAAGGAAAGGAGATATAACTAGTGATTAAAGTTTATTAGGAAGGGTTTGAACAGGAAAATCTCAAAAGGGGAACAAAAGATTTTTTTTAAAGAGGGGAGGCATTGAGAGGAAAATAAGGGGGGAAGGAGGAAAGAAATTTGTGTGGTGATTTTAAGCTTTCAATCTCTTATTTCTTTGAATTAAAAGGTAACAAATCTTTTCCTCTCAATTAAATTGATATATTAGGTATGTTAAGATTTTATGCAATTGTATTAGTGAATAATTATGGTATGAGTTGTGAGGTTTAATGAGTTAATTTATGAAATTATGATGAATTAATATTTTAATAAATGAAATAATAGTAGGTGTTTAATATCTTGAATATTTTTTCTTTCTCTGAACTTTAGATAATTAAATTTTCCCTTGATCAATGAAATTTTATGTGGAATGCTGATAGATTTTCCCATGATAATTTATTTTGAAAATAGAAAACTTGTGAGCCAGTTATCCTGGAATGGAATTGGTGTCCTGTGAATGGGCAGCTTGTGAACCAGCTATCCTGGTATGGAACTGGTGCCTTGTGAATGGGCTGCTGGCGGACCAGTTATCCTGGTATGGAACCGGTGCCCTGTGAATGGGTAGCTGTGCTGGTATGGAACTAGTACTGGTATGGAACTAGTGCTGGTAATCCAGCTTGATTTTGTTTTTGATTGGGAGATATAATAATGAGATTTTGTGTAATGTAGTTCTTATGCATGAAGTTCTCTTGTTATTGGGGAGGTTAAGGAAGTTTGCTAGGGAAGTAGTATATGATGGGTTTATAAATAGGTATTTTTTTGTAAAAGACGAAAAATCCATCACTTTTGTACCATTTTCACCCTAATAGGGCTACAAAGACCAATTGAAATTGAAAAGAGGAAGTGAGGCTAAGAGGAGTAAAAATTCAGATCAAGCCATGAGTTGTGAGAAGGGAAAAAAAATAGATTCAGTCGAGAGAGAAGAAAAAAAAGAGATTTGACCAATAGTGAAGAGAAAGTTAGAGAATAGAAGAAAGGAAGGAAGAAAAAAGAAAATAACATGGGGAAAAAGACACAATTGAGTTTTTATACAAAAGAGTGTGAGATCAAAAGTGATTTTTATACTAACCAGTCTATATTTGTACTTTTATACAAAGAGGTCTAGTTTAGTACTAATAAACTTGATTTTTCTATTTCTAGTGTTGTTGTTTCTTTGTTACAAGAATTTGAAGATGCATTTCCCAAAGAGATTCCAATATGTTTACCCCTGATAAGGGAAATCAAAAATCAAATCAATCCCATACCTGGGGCTATAATTCCTAACTGACTAGCCTACTGAAGTAATCCTGAGAAGATAAAGGAACTTCAAAGAAAATTTGATGAGCTAATGTCTAAAAGATAGATAAAAGAAAGTATGATACCACGTGTTGTTCTAATGTTACTTATGCCTAAAAAAGATGAAACTTGGATGATATGTATTGATTGTCATGTTATCAACAACATTACAATAAAGTATAGACATCTCGTTTCTAGGTTAGATGATATGTTAGATGAATTGCATGTTTCTTGTATTTTTACTAAGATTAATTAGAAAAGTGGATATTATTGTATTAGAATGAAAGAAAAGGATGAATGAAAAAAATGCTTTTAAAACTAAATATGGATTTTATGAATGGTTATTCATGCCACTTGATCTTATTAATGCATTTAGTACTTTTATGATATTGATGAATCATATGTTCCTTGCATTTATTAGCAAATTCATTGTTTATTTTGATGATATTTTAGTTTATAGCATGAGTTTGGATGAACATGTTAAGTATTTGTGTTTTGAACTTAATATTTTAAGAAAAGAAACGTTATATGCTAATATGAAAAGGTGTACTTTTGCATGGAAAAAGTTATGTTTTTTGGTTATGTTGTTAGCGCAAAAGGAAAAAAGATGGTTGCGAAAAATGTGAAGGCTATCTAAGAATGGTCTACACTGAAGTCAATAGCTAAGATAAGAAACTTTCATGGTTTAGTTAGTTTTTATAGGAGATTTGTTAAGGATTTTATCACATTAGCCGCACCACTCACTAAATTGTTAAAAGTTAATTAGTTGGGTATAAATAAGGTATTGAACAAGAGAATGTATTTAATCTTTTTAAAGAAAGACTAAGTTAAACACCTTTATTAGCATTTCTTGACTTTACTAAAACTTTTAAAATTGAGTGTGATGCCTCAGGAATAAGTATTAAAGTTTTTTTTTAATGCAACAGAAGTGGTAGATTGCCTATTTAGCGAAAAGCTTAATGGAGCAACATTGAATTACCAAACTTACAACAAAGAGCTTTATACGTTGGTGAGAGCTTTGGAGACTTGACAACATTATTTATGGATGAAAGATTTTGTCATACATTCGAATCACAAGTCTTTAAAGCATCTGAAAGGACAAGGTAAGATGAATAAGAGGTATAATATATGGGTTGAATTTACTGAAACCTTTTTATATGTGATTAATCGTTAGCATGGTAAGGATAACATAATTGTTGATGCATTATATGAGACATATTTTCTTCTTTCTACTTCGAATAAAAATTATTAGGATTTAAGTATGTAAAAGATTTGTATGCCAATGATAATGATTTTGCTAATGTGTATGATGCTTATGAAAAGTATGAAAAATTTTATTAACTTGATAGTTATTTATTTAAAAAGAATAAATTATTTATGCGTGATTAGTACTTAAAAGTGCATTTTTATCAAGGTTTTATATCATCATTTTGCACTTGAAGTATCAATAACTCCTTAACTAAAGCATGTTTTATAATAACATATCTAATAATATAAGATACCTTTAATTTATGGTAAATATTCATCTTAAATGCAGACCTATCACATAAATGAAAGAATTGATTGATGAGTTGAAGTACTGAAATTGAAAGGACAAAGAGATGGCCAAACTTAGAAAAGAGATATTGGTGTAGTCCAAACTGGAACATTGTTCGGTAATCGGGTCATATCTAGAGCTGTAGATCTCGGATTTAGGTCTACTTTATATGGATGAAAAGGTAAGACATAGGCCTACAACTTTCATAGGAGCCCAAGATTTAACAAGGTCGTTTTCAAGTCCAAATTATAGCAACAACTAAGAAGTCCGAATCTATCCTGCAGCCCAAACACTGTTCAGTGTTCAGCCCATATCTCGAGTTCTAGAAGTCCAAATGGTCTCAAATTTTTAACCTAGAAAGATGAGACAATTTCCTAGAACTTTCATATAAAGTCTGTTCAAATTATGACATTATCAATGACGTTTTTGGCAGACAAGAAGATAAAAATTGTCACCAAGTCAAGATGTGGCCACCCATTCATCAATTAGTCAACAAATCAATAGTTCTGAATCTTGGCCTATAAAAGGAGGAATTTGCCATGTATTTAGGCATCTTGGTGTTCAGATCAAGATCATGCTCTTGCTTTCTCTCTTTATATTTTGTAATGCTTAAGTTTTGCTTATATTAATCTCTTGCTTATGCTTTTCATTTCCTTTCCTTGTTTATTTATATTTCTCTCTTTCATTATGTTTAGCTAAGTTTATCATGTCAAGGTGAAAAGGTGACACTAATGGTGTAAGAATAAGTATAATATAAACTCAACATGGACCTTAATATTTGATACTAACATGTTTTATATTTGTTATCTTGTTCACTTTTAATACTTTGCTTGTTAAATGGTTAATCTAGATTTATGTTGTATAACCCTTGGTACAACAAATACTTGGCACTTTCATAGCCCAACTGTATGGTATAACCGACACCTGAGCTATGAAATGAATTTGATTTGTTGTTAACATAAGTTATAATCATGAATGTCTGACAACATTTACAAGTATTAGCATTATTCAAATAAGATAACTAATGTAATCATATTAACAATTTATAATCTGATTGGAACCTCCTTTGTGTGTGGTTTCCAATTGAATACTAAGAATTTGTACTATACTTGTTTGAAATACCATTAGTGGATCCTCTAACCTTAACATTTGTTTTTATCATTGTTTAATTCTCATATTGATCTTCATATCAAAGTTCTCATCAACTTCTTCATCTTCATCTTCTTCTTCTTCTCCTTTATTATTATTATTATTATTATTATTATTATTATTATTGGTATTAGTATTAGTATTCGTATTAGTATTATTATTATTGTTGTTGTTGTTGTTGTTGTTGTTGTTGTTGTTGTTGTGTTGCTGTTAACTATAATTTATACAATTAACCTCCATGTGGTTCGACCCCGGTCTTGCCGGGTTATTTATTACTTCGACACTCCTGCACTTGGGAGAAGACATCATTCTTTTGGTCGTGTCAGTGCGTGATATTTTTATACGAGAATTGAATGTTTGTGAAACTCGTGAAGGTGGTTTAATGAGATATTTTGGTGTTAAAAAGACTTTAGATGTTTTGCATGAACACTTTTATTAGTCTATAATGTAATGTGATATGCAAATAATGTCTGATAGATGCATTACATATAGATAAGCTAAGTCTAAGATCTTACCGCATTATTTTTTATATTCCTTTGCCTGTACCTAAGGAACTCTGGGTAGATAATTTCATGGGTTTTATTTTAGGTTTACCTAGGTTAGAAAGGGGAAGGGATTAAATACCTTTTTAGGGTTTGACAAGGGAGACTTTTGATTTTCTAGCATATTGAGTGTTCGAGTGAGGTTTTCTTATATTTTTTGTTCTTCATTGAACTTTTCTTGGACTTATCAAAGATTAAATATCTATGTGGTATTCTTCCTTTATATATTCAGTTTGTGATTCATTATAATTATATAGTTGAGTTTCTTTCATCCAATAACTTCGGTGACATTGTTCAAGTTATCATTGTGTCAGGTTTTATTTTTAATATGATTTTAGCTTTCTTGGGTTATTTCTTTATTGCGTATGGGTTCAAGGGTTCTTACCCTCTAGGTTCACATCATTTATGCAATGAAGTCTCTACTTAATTTTTTTAAACCTAGAATTATAATCTCATGTATTAATTACACCATAGTATTCAATTTCTAAACTTATTTATAATTAATTCATATTTAATTAATCATTTTAATTTAATTTCTTATTAATGATTCTTAATATGTGTGACCCATTACGTTCTTAATAAATTGATCTAAATATAAATCATAATCTTAATTAAAACATAATTAAATAAATTAAATAATTTAACTTATTATCAATTCAATAAATTGATTGATTTATCTTTGAAGATTAAGTGCAACATCTAGAAACATGTTGTGATTTTTCAAATATTAAAAAAGTCATATATGATTTGACTTAGTCTTTTAGTGATTAGTTTCTTAATATAACTATTATCCTTAATTTGAAATGTTTAAATTTAGATATTTGAGCATAAAGTGCGAATTCTATGTCAAATTATATTTATTATCAATATAATAGTCTTTGAATAAGATTTAAAACCCTTTTCAAAACTCATTTCACCTTGTCTAAAAATTATATAATCAATACTATTTGAGAACATATAAAACATTTTTCTAAAATTACCTAAGGTGATTAATCCTATATTGATAAGTCAAATACCTTCATATAGTTTATGTTTTACCCAATTCTGCCCATTTGTTACCTTCAATGAACGTCATGTGTAGTTAGGATCAAAACTTGATGATATCAAATCTAAGGATCACTTTACAAATGCTATATGAGTCTTTCCATATATGTAATAATATTTCTATATAAAATCCTTATATAGGTCAATATAGTGTATTTATCATTTAATAAACGCCTATATATTAATTTCAGGTATCCCTTATGCGTTAACTTATAAGAACAATTGCTTTATTTCATAAAAAAAAAGAACATAATATGTATTGGTTTTAACAAATATGATTAATATCCAGTCTTAATAGAGAATTGACGAAAAATATTTAGAAACAAAGTTTTGATGTTATAGGATTCCTTATAATTATAAACACTTTATAATTTTCTTTGCAAATTATTTTTATCTCATGGATTCTAACTTTACTCTAGACTTATTAATTAAGCTTAAATGAATATTAAAGATAAATAATACCTTTATAAAATTATTAATAAAATACATCTATTACATGAATAAAGTCATTGTCATATATAACCACTTAATTGACTACAGAACATATACACTAACAATCTCTCACTTTCACTAACAAAATCGCTCATGTATTTAATACCATATTGTTTTATATGAAAGTCATGCTTGTACAAGGATAATGCTTTATTAAAAGAACCTATAAGATTTTTTTTAGTGAGTACTTGCTTACATCTTTTCTTTAATAAAATGAAATCACCTAAGTATATATTTTAATCGTTGATAAGACCTTAATTCATTTGCTTGTATAATGGATCTATTGTTATCACAATATAGGGTTACTAAATCAATAGTGTTATAAACCACATTTAGTTTAATGATGAGCTTCTTGATTCAAACAGTTTCTTTTACCCCCTTAGACATAGAGATATATTCAATTTTAGTTGTGGAATCTACTTGAAACTCTTTCAACTCACTACAACACCATTTCAAGTAAAAATATATTCATGTTGAGATTTTCTATCATCAATAATTAATTAAAAATTAGCATCCGAATAACTAGAAACTATCAGTCCATCTCTTTCGTAGACCATAAAAATATTTTTAATTATTCTTAAGTATTTAAGACTGCTTTTAGCTATTTTTCAGTGATCCTTACCTAGACTAGGTTAGTATCTACTCATTATACTCAAAGCATAATATACATATGATTTTGTACATAACATTGCATATATGATGGATCTTATAGCTGAAGCTTGTGAAATCATTTCCATCATATCTTTCTCGAATTGTAGCATGTCCTTGGATAGATGAATTTCATGTGAAATACGCAAGTATAATCTCTTGAATTCTTCTATGATAAACCATTTTATTATCTTGTCCATATAAGTGGATTGTAACAATTCAAACAACCTCTTAGATCTATCTCTATATATTTTTATATTAACCATTTCATCATCTTGTCCATATAAATGGATTGTGACAATTCAAACAACTTTTTAGATCTATCTCTATATATTTTTATTTCTAGTATATAGGATGCTCCCCTTTTATCTTTCATGAGGAAAAAATTCTTGAAAAACCAAATATTTATTGACTAGAGTAAATAAACGACATTTTCTATAAATAATATGTTATACATATACAACACAAAAAAAAATTCAATTTCCACTAACCTTATTATAAGTACAAAGTTAATCTATATTTTTTTTTTATAAAATCAAATTGTTTAATTATTTCATCAAAACATATATTCCAACTCGAAGCAAAATGACAAAAACCTATAGCAAAATGGAAAAATCCATAAAAAAAAAAAAAGTTTGTACGAGGATAAACTGATAAAAAAATTAGGAGTAAAGGGACAAAATTTGACATTAACCCGATTGGAAAATGCGAAGACCGCAAGTAGACGCAACGTGAGAGAATCCCAACCCGCCTAGCTTATGTAAAGTAAGGCCACATTGGCAAGGGAAGGAGGGGAGGTTCTTTTTGTTCTTCGTTCGGTTTTGCCGTTGGAGAGAGACAGGGGGAGGGCAAGCAAAGCAATTTAGAGAGAAGAACAAATACAAACCCCGGTCCTTTTGCAAACTTTGTACTGAGTAGTGACAAAGAATGGGAGGTGAAAGGAAGAGGATATTGGTGGGTCTTATGGTGGCAATGATTTTGGGAATTGCAGTATACTTCAGGCTTTGGACAATTGACTATGCTATCTCCTCTGATGACACTGAGTTGATAAGGTTTCTTTCTTTTGTTTTAATAACCAAAATGCATGCTTTTGTTGTCGGTAGGTATGGTTTTTGAAAGAAAATTAGTGGGTCTTCTTCCATTTCGTAATGTATACAGTGTTTTTGAGAATCCAATGATGTTACCTTACACAAATTGTTTTTCATTCGCAAATAGCTTTCCGTTGGGTTTACAAATTTCAATCCCATTAACGTGATTATGCTATAATTAGAGATTCAGTTAAGTAGATCCATTGTATGATTATGTTATGTTGAGATAAATAATCCTGTTACTAATTATGCTTGTGATTCCACATTGCATTGCATACCCTATTTTATATACAACCTGAGTTAAATAATGACGCAATTGAGATTCGATCTGAACTCAGTCCATATAATGAAAGAGCATCAGGTTCACTAGCCTATAAGCTATATATTACAATGTTTGCTTCTTTTCTAGTGCAGGTTAAACCTAATTTTGTTCAAATCAAAGTCGACATTGATTCTGAAAGCAAGCTGAATAAATTTCTGTATTTGTTTCCCCAGTGGAACAATCAAATTCCTTCGATATTACATCCGTTATATAATGTTGATTGGAGTAATTCTTATGCTTGGCACTTTCCATTTAGCGAAAGCACTTGTTTTACTATCATCCAACTTTTTAACCCCATGGTGTTTCTACACATTGGAAATTTGTAGAAGACAGTTTGATCTTGCCAATAGGGAAGCATTGGATGAATCTGCAGAGTGGAGGATGAAATATGATGAAGAGGTAGAGAGATCTGCCAAGTGTGATAAGCAATTGATAGAGGTGTGCATACATCTCTTTTTCTTAATCTGTTTGTTATTCTTGGTGGTATTGCACACTTCAAGTCTTCAACTCTACTCTGTTGGGAATGCCAGTTCTGCTGCTACAAGGGATATGTATTTTTATATTCTGCCCTACTCAAATAATCCAAGTCTTTCAGTCCTTTTGCACTGATGCTTACCATTTTGCTGCCTTTAACCATGGGAAGGGGAAAAAAACTTCCAATTTTAATAAATCTTGTAAATGCATTTTGGTGCTGCTAAAATGTTAACGATGTTTTCTGATTCTTGAATCTGCTTTCTGCTTGATAGTTGGACTCCTTTTGGTTCAACAACTTTAACTAGACTCGTCTTAATCATTCTCACCTTGAATTTAGTCAATTCTTAAGTTTTGAACTGTACCTTCCATTAGATTTTCTGATGTTAAAAGGTCTTATGTTTTGAGTTGGCAAGAACATGTATGTCTTTTAATTGCTAATTTTGCAATGCCATGATTTTTCAATTGGAAATCAAGTCGATAAGATTATATATGAAGACTGAGGAGGCCAATTGATTTGAACAGAAGTGATATATGGAAGATCTAATATACACACAGCACATTTTTTTATATATATAATATGAGCTAACATACAAACAGCATTTAAAAATTTGTGCTCTTGGATGAGCTTTTGTGTAACAGCTGTACATCTGGGTTTGAATGCTATCTTTGAACATTTCTGCACATGAAATGGACAGCGCATTTTTCTAACTAGATGATTTAGCCAGTCTAATTATGTAATTACTCCTGTACTTTCTACAAATGTTGGAGTATATCTTAAGAATAACTCTGAGGAAAATATCCTCATTAGAATTTGATTATCTTTGAATGTTATCTATATTTCTGCTGGCAAATGCCTGGTTTCAACATTGCTATGTATGTGGTGTGCATGTCATTAAGAGGAAATGTCCTTTCTAAACCATTGTGTGGATAGGCACCCCAATTGTCAGCTCATAGAATTGTCAATACTAAGGAATTGACTTGCTCAATGACTACTTATTTACTTTTACTTAATGGCTAAGTAGTGACAGAATCTCCCTAGTATCACTAGTCTTTGAACATTTGTCATTTCTACTTTATGTATCAAAACTCGAGGATCTTATAAATCTTCAGTTTAAACTATCCTTGTTCCAACTTCATTCTTTCTTTCTTCTAGCCTTTGTTTGCAAGTATATTGCTGTTTTCTCTCCATACTATGCCAAAGTTGTTTTCAAATATTTTCACAATAAGATCCCCCCCCCCTGATTTCCCATATTAATGGAATAAATTCTTATCCATTACCCCCTATACTCATTATTATCATTATCGACGGTGATTGTCAGTGGTGATCTGCAACCACCAATTGACAACTGTTGGTTTCATGACCACTGCCAGTCACTGTCAACAACCATTAATTAGTTGGCAATGAGCTCTGCTGGTCATAATTGACTACCACTAGTCGGGGGATAGCTATTGGTACTGCTTATTGCTTTTTTAGAAATAAATGTGGAAAGCGTGTTAACAGACATGTTGCCATTTCTTGAAAAATGGAAAAAATAATGGAGTTTAAACAGTAACAGAACAAGCTGGAAGTGATAATTCAAACGGGATCATGATTATTTTGTCAATTTTTCTCTTGAAGTATATAAGATCTAAAATCTCAGCCTGTTGCATCTTAAATGTTTCTTGCATCTTGTGGCACAGATAAAGCAGAAAGTGGAGGATGCTGCAAGTATTAACCAACAATTGGTAATGCTACAGAAGGTGACTCTCAAACATCAAACATCTTGCTGCTTAGTATCTTATATTTTCGATTGTTTCTTCTGATATTCATATTTTTCTGGTTGAAATATTATTTTATACGTTTTCTGGAATTTCTCTTTCAATAATAAAGGAACTCCAGAAGTAAAAGTAGCTTGGTCGTGGTTTTTGCCTGACATAGTTTTGCTTGAATATAAAATGTGATGTAACTAAAAAGCCACCATGTTCATATTTTTATTCTGTTTCTGGATTATTGACCCTATTGATTAAGGAAGACCTTGAAATTCTATTATTTTTTGCTATCAGTTGGAGTTCATTTGGAGTTTGTATTTGTGTTTTTTCTGACACTTTCTCACATTACCAGGAAAACATGGCCCTGGTTGGAAGGATGGAAGTCTTAAAAAGAGAGCTGGAGGCTACAAAGTTAAAGTGTCGCTCAAAAATAGACAGGTGACTTGACCTGAATCCCGACTTGCCATCATATGTAAAGTAAGTGCCTCTAATTTGTTTAAAGAAGAACTCAAATCCTGTGAGATTGCAGTTTCTGACGAGTCCAACAAAGGGAAAAGGATATTTTGAATGCGTTTCAGTGTTTCTACCCATAACCATGTACATTGCATACAAGATATCCCTTGTAGTTGAGAGAATGTTGAAGGAATTGTGCTAGTCAGAATATATATTTCATGTTTTTCTCCTGGCCCATTTTATAGACTTAACGAAGGGAAACAGGGATTTATTACCTTTTGCTGCTCCATTCTCAATAATTTAAATTTACTCGTGGAAGAAATTCACATCTGTAGATTTTCTTGTGTCCAGAGGGAGCTTTTTTTTCCTAGGAAGAATTGGTCTTGCATGTTACAAGTGCTTCATAGTGGAATATTCTTGTTCTCCTTGTGTTCAACCATTGGCAATTTGGTGGCTTTTTAGAAGTCATGAAGGCATAAGATGAATTTCTTGATGGACTGTCCTGGCCATAGAGTGACGACAGAGACTGAGACAATGGCTGCTTTGTGTTAGGTTGTAATAAGGTCGAGTTGATAGCATCATGGCTAACAAAACATGGTCTGTTTACATCTGATCGACTTCAAGCTGAACTTGATGTTAATGCTGAGCCGGGAAACGAAAAGAAAAGAAAAATTTTAAGGGTAGAAATTTTAGCATGGTCAGCCATTTTTCTGGTAAATGCTCAAACTTCGCTAAATATTATTTTAACAATAACTTCAGTTTTCAACATAATTTTCAATTAAATACATTACATCTTAACACCCTCTAATCTCTAAAAAAAAAATCAAATTGAATCCGAAAGCCTTCCCAAGGCCTTTAATTTTTTGATATTAAGATTGATTTTTTTATGGTCACAATATTGTCTTTCAATTTTTTTCTCTTCTCGCCCTTTTCTGGCAACATTTTGACAACAATGGTTTGGGTGTTTCAAGTTTTACCAATGAAGCTCTGTATATCAAATATCGTTTGCCTTGACCTGTAATATGCTATACAAAAGATGTGTTGCATTCAACCAAAGAAGCCTTTTTTTTTGTCTTAAAAATCTTAAAATCCATGGGATGTTTCGCTGGAGACGAGGGAGATGGTGAATACGAGGTGGTTGTAGTGGCTAGATAGTGATGGTCGGCGATAGAGAGAAAAAAGGGAGAAGGGTCGCGCGGCTAGGGTATTAGAGAGAGGGGTTTCGAGTTTTTCTTTAATGATATTGTTGTAATTTTATCATTTTAACACTGCAGTGACTCTTTAGACATTAATTTTGTGGGTTTCTTTTTCTTTGTTTTTTTATCCTGTTCGAATCCATGGATTTATCATCAGCCGACCAGGTAAAAGAGATGATACTTTGCACAAGGCCTTGTTTGGCTACAGCTCCGGCATGATGCATGGATCAACAAAGTAGTTATACTCCTCTTTGGAAAATTTTAATTACTTCGAAATTATGAAAATCCCAATTAACGGATATGTTAGTACTTTGAAAGACGCTGCAAATGTTCGTAAATACGTACGCTGTTATTTGAAAAGGACGACTAAGCTGGGAAATGAAATCTCTCTCATGGGAGCAAGGGGAGGAGAGTCTTTTGTGTTTATATTGTGCATTACAGAACTCTACAGGAATACAGTTAATGCACACAGTGATAGATTTTGAGTTATTGAATAAATACAAAGGCACCAAACTCAATCTATAGTATACAGTTATGAAGGTGAAGGACTTCTATCTTTAGATCATTGCTTCCTACCCTTTCCCCTTGGCTAAGCTTGCCTCTGACAGGGAACCTATGCTGGCTGTATCGGGCATTCCAAGAATAAAAATACCTTGACTTTGTATGTACTCGTCTCTTTCTTTAGCATTCTCATACGAAAGGAAGAATTATGAGCCCAAATCAAAGATATTGTTTTTAAACTAGAATATAATATTATATGTTTCTAAGAACGGAACTAGCCCAAGAATTATCAGGTTCAAGGAAAAAAACTTCGATGTTTGGAGGCTGCCCGAGCCAGAAGCTAAGGGTGAAGCACGATTAATTGTTAGGAGGAACAAAACTTTGCTGCTTAGAATTTTGTCTGTTCCTTGTTTCATCATGTTTCCTCAAAATCCCATTTAAGATTCACATGAAATTGTAACTGATGATTGAATAGATTATCAACTTTAACATGGAACCCACATTAAATTAACGACAAATCTACCTTACCGGTAGAATTCTTGTTTGTTTCTTAAATATCATATGGCAGAAATTATATATAAAAAATTTATTTGGAAGTTTTATGATCATGTTAAGATAGATCTAGAGTTGTTTCGGGATTTATTACTTGAAAATTTGATCTTTTTCAGCTTTGAATAATTCTTTAAAAGCTCAGTTATTGCAAATTACAACCCGTCTAATTATCTGATCTCCAACAGTAATCCACACAAACCTTATAAATCCCTATTTAGGATAGAGAGATTTCTATACTTAAAGTGATACCTCTAATTTTGTGTTTTTGTAGTTTTTCTGTCTATCAGACAACAACTATAAAAAAAATAAGAGGTATAACTTACTATTTATAGAACAAATCTGAAAACCCCTATAAATTGGTAAAATATCAATTTACCTCATGAATAATATTCATATATTAATTAAGAATAATTTTAGAAATTAATTCAATCAAGTCCTTGATTTTCCTAGGTCTAGAAATATAATCTTTATATTAATTATATTCTAGTCATTAATTTATAAAATATATTTTAATAAAATCATACTTAATTAAATCATCTCAGTTTAATTTCTGACTAATAATTCTTAATGTATGTGAGTCATTAGGTTCCTAATATGTTGGCTCAAATATAAATTAGAATTCTAATTAAATAGAATTAAATAAATTAAATAATTTAATTTATTATCAATTAAATAATTGATTAATTTATATTTGAAGATCAGGTACATCATCTAGCTACGTGTCATTATCCCCCAAATATTAGAAAAGTTATTAGTGGTTTGACTTAACATTTCAATGATTGAATTCTCAGTGTAATCAATATTTTTTCATCAATAATGTTCTGATTTTACATTAAAGCATGTAGTATGTCTGTCATTTTAAATCATGTTTATTTTCTAAATAATAGTCATTAATCGTTTGAATAAGATTTGAGACTATTTTCAAATCTCATTTCACCTTGGCCAATGATTTCTCAATCAATACTATTTAAGAACAGATGAAACATTTTTCTTAATTCACCTAGGGTGATGAATCATCTCCTAGTCACTCAAATACCTTTAAATAATTCATGTTATACCCAATATCTATCCTTTTGTTATCTCAATTAAAATAACATGCAACTGGATCAAAGCATAACATTCTCTATATAAGATGACTTAATGATCTCAAGTTTAAGAATCACTTACACAACCGTCACATTAGCCTTTCCATAGATATAGATGATCTCTTCATATGGAATTCTCGTGCGAGTCAGTTTAGTGTACATGTCTTATGACAAACACCTAAATATTAATTCTATATATCCCTTATATCTCAATTTATGAGAACAACTGCTTCTTTTCATAAAAGAAATAACATAATATGTATTGGTTTTTACAACTCTAATAAATATTCAGCATTTAAGAGAGCATCGACTAAAAACATTTTAGGAACAATACTTTGAGACAATGAGAATCTCATAATTATAACAACTTTATAATTTTCTTTGCAAAGCATTTTTATCCTATGAACTTTATCTTTTCTCTAAATTCATTAATCTAATATTATATCAATATTAAAGATAAATTATACCTTTATTAATAATAAATATACATTTACATGAATATAATAATATCAAGTATAACCAACAGATTAACTATAGATCATATTAAACTAACAATTCTAACATAGCATCAATTGCCATCAACCTCTCTTTGACATACTGATTGATCACACAAAAACATTTGGGTTTTGTCTAACTAAATGACCTGAACTTCTGGTTTCATCATCCGAGAAACTAAAACAAGCATTTGTGTTGTTTAAAGAACTATTCAGATGAGTGAGGATTATGTAAGTTATTTATGAATTTCTGAGAGACAGTACAACGGTAATCAACTCAAGCTGTGTTGTAAAATTTGCAAGATAGAATTCATGAATATTGTCAGAAATTTCCAGCTAATATATTTCTTACAATATAAGAATTATGTTGTAATGCTTGAAAAATTGAAACCACCTCGAGCAGCTATAGGAAAATTTATCCATGTACAAGTTGGAATCGAAATCTCTGGAGCATCATACAAGAAAAAGAGTGCATCAGAAGAACTCTGTTACTCTAGACTCTACTTACAAATTTCTTATTGGGAAGCCAGGGACCAGAAATTCAAGAGGAAGGACGGCATCATGGCAAAACAGCTGATATAAGCCATAGCAGTGGCAGTTTGAAATCTAGCACAGTGGTTCCCAGAACATTTATCAAGATCATTGTCAATGAGAACTGTGATGCCAGCAGATGCACATGCAGCAGCAAACGTAAGGGTGGATATGATCTGCACTCGAAGGAAACCCATTTTCATGAAGTGAGTGGCAGATGGATGTGAAGCAAGCACTTGTAAGCAAACTAGATGCAAGTAACTAAATTTTCAATCCTGAGAAGAGATGATGCATTGATGATCCGGAAAGCAAAATCAATATTGATTAAATCATCTCAGTTCATATTCAAACAAGGTACACAATTTACAAAAGTTTAGAGTAGAAACAATTAGGAAAATAACTTTACCATTCCTTATATTTCGATCTGATTCTTAAATAAGTTACTGAACTTCCCATTTCAGTTTTAATTCCTCCAATTGTACCCTTCTCTTCTACAGATCCTGTCACATCTTTTAGACAGAAATTCTTCTTTGGCCTTTCCCCTTATTTCTCTTCAATATCATAATTTATATTTTTATTATTCCATCATCAACATATTGATCATCAATGACACTATTGATTCACACAAACACATGTGAATATTATCAAGACATGCATCAAAAGACTTGTTTGAATTAGAGACTACCACTGATGCTGTTTAGCCAAAACAAAACAGATGACTGAAGCACTCAGGGAGAAATTTAAAAAGAGGAGTCAGAGGCGATACCAGATCACCACCTCTAATACAATGATTGTAGGAATCATAAGGGCTTGCGTTTCTTAATATAAATAAAATATAGAACACTTTGAGGAGTATTCAAACCATTGTTGTTACAAAAAGCACTGTCTAGACACTCCACATCCCAAAGACTACTACACTAAATGAATTAAATCTCAAAACTCAAGCAATCCGCAGGCATCTTTGAGTGTTTCTTGTGAAGAGAAAATCCAAATATATATATCAAGAAAACACTTGGATCTCAGATGCTAGAATTTTGTGTGGTGGAGAGTGATTATGGTATTTGGTAGACTCACATGTTGGTTGCTTGGAAAGATGTGTTCTGTGAACCAAGATTGTTGGCTGTGTATATTAAGGAGGATAGGAGAGGCATTTTCATCAACAAAAAGAACAGTTTCATTAAGCTTAACAAAACACAAACATAAACAGCCCTTTGTAGATATATATGTGAGAACTCCATAAGTAAAATCCAAAGTTTAGATGATAACAGTATGCACCTCTAACATCTTTCCCCAAAATGATCTAGCTAGGGGGTCCTTTCCTTAAAATAGAAAAAACAAGACTGTATTATCTCTCTCAAGTCTCAAGAAATCATAAACAGTCAAAAGGTCACACAAGATTGACTATGAACTGCAAACAAGTCTCGTAGAATGAGCCTGCCAATTTATGCTCAGAGTTTCAAGAGTAAGTGTGACTGATGAGAATAATTAAGCAATAAATCACACAAGATTGACTATGACTAACTACTCCTTTTCTTCCCTTTGCTTGAAATAAAACTCGACTTCGATGAATCAATTAAGCAATAATTATAGTCGAAGGAATTTCATGCCTTGGTAATCATAAGATATGATCAAAACATACATAATTTGGATTGTATGAAATCACTGTGCCAAGGTTAAGCCATCATTCAGTCGGAGGAAATTATACACATAGCTTAACTAAGAACCGATAGATATATAGAGGCTTGAGATTAGTATTATATCCGGTTAAACAAAATAGCTGTTGGAAACCAAACCAACATTAAACTGGTTTATCCTAGAAATGTCACTATATCAAGACACAACCCCAGATGCTAATTTAAAATGTGATCATCTCATCATCAACTTCAGAGTAATCCCACAATGATCATTCATTAGCATCAATCACAAGATGTAATTTATTAGTTTATTCGTAATCAATTAAGCACTAGTTATAGTCAAGAATCACACAAGATTGACCATGACTAATACAACTCGACTTCGATGAATCAATTAAGCAATAATTATAGTCGAAGGAATTTCATGCCTTGGTAATCATAAGATACGATCAAAACATACATAATTTGGATTGTATGAAATCACTGTGCCAAGGTTAAGCCATCATTCAGTCGGAGGAAATTATACACATAGCTTAACTAAGAACCGATAGATATACAGAGGCAATGATCATTCATTAGCATCAATCACAAGATGTAATTTATTAGTTTATTCATAATCAATTAAGCACTAGTTATAGTCGAGAATCACACAAGATTGACCATGACTAATACAACTCGACTTCGATGAATCAATTAAGCAATAATTATAGTCGAAGGAATTCCATGCCTTGGTAATCATAAGATACGATCAAAACATACATAATTTGGATTGTATGAAATCACTGTGCCAAGGTTAAGCCATCATTCAGTCGGAGGAAATTATACACATAGCTTAACTAAGAACCGATAGATATACAGAGGCTTGAGATTAGTATTATATCCGGTTAAACAAAATAGTTGTTGGAAACCAAACCAACATTAAACTGGTTTATCCTAGAAATATCACCATATCAAGACACAACCCCAGATGCTAATTTAAAATGTGGTCATCTCATCATCAACTTCAGAGTAATCCCACAATGATTCATACATTAGCATCAATCACAAGATGTAATTTATTAGTTTATTCGTAATCAATTAAGCACTAGTTATAGCCGCGAATCACACAAGATTGACTATGACTAATACAACTCGACTTCGATGAATCAATTAAGCAATAATTATAGTCGAAGGAATTTCATGCCTTGGTAATCATAAGATATGATCAAAACATACATAATTTGGATTGTATGAAATCACTGTGCCAAGGTTAAGCCATCATTCAGTCGGAGGAAATTATACACATAGCTTAACTAAGAACCGATAGATATACAGAGGCAATGATCATTCATTAGCATCAATCACAAGATGTAATTTATTAGTTTATTCATAATCAATTAAGCACTAGTTATAGTCGAGAATCACACAAGATTGACCATGACTAATACAACTCGACTTCGATGAATCAATTAAGCAATAATTATAGTCGAAGGAATTCCATGCCTTGGTAATCATAAGATACGATCAAAACATACATAATTTGGATTGTATGAAATCACTGTGCCAAGGTTAAGCCATCATTCAGTCGGAGGAAATTATACACATAGCTTAACTAAGAACCGATAGATATACAGAGGCTTGAGATTAGTATTATATCCGGTTAAACAAAATAACTGTTGGAAACCAAACCAACATTAAACTGGTTTATCCTAGAAATGTCACCATATCAAGACACAACCCCAGATGCTCATTTAAAATGTGGTCATCTCATCATCAACTTCAGAGTAATCCCACAATGATCATCCATTAGCATCAATCACAAGACGTAATTTATTAGTTTATTCACATAACATACATAAAGAGGTAATGCAAACTCATATTGTGCTGTTTAATTCATAAAGAGAAATCTTATCTTACCCCATCTCCAATGGTAAACAGACGAAAAATGATTTGTTTTCGCAAGCTCCGTCTCACCAAAAGGGCATAAATATCAACAACAGCCATGGACAGACTCCATAGGATTTGCACACTGACAGCACCAACAAGGTAACTGATGCAGCAAAATATTCATGTCAAATTAACTCTACATTTCGCTTATTTCAAGCAATTTCACTCAATTTTAGATGTAGGAAATCAATTCTGCCCGTTATTCTATAAAAACTGAAGAAAAGGATAAAAGGGTACTTTTCAAAAAAGATTACCGAAAGGCAGTGACAGAACGGAAATCAGAGGTGGTGGCCATGACACAGATAGAAACAAGACCAAACACGAACTGGGTTAGTCTCAGAGAGAGGCTACCACGGGTTCCAGGCATCCCTTGAAAGTCCTTCATTCTCACTCTGATCAACGCATTCTGTGGGCCATCTGTCAATGGTGGGGCCTCCACTGGATGCACCGTTGGCCTGCTCACACTACTCATCTTATTTTTTTTTACAAATAATTACTCGATCATTTCTTTATAAACACCATAACTTTTTTTAGAAAAAAAAAAAACGAAATTGGGTTCAATTGTTTGTTGAAAGAAGATTTTAATCTCTTGTGTTTTCGAAAAAACAAAAAGATATTTTGATTGAGAAGGGAAAGAGAGTGGGAGTGATGAGTTTTTGGGAGTTTTCTTTTCTTTTGATGGGGAGGAGACTGGAAAGAGTTGATTTGTCTGTCGATTGCCCGTTCTCAAGTCAATGTCCAGCTGCTGTTTTGAGGTTACCTTTGCATCTGGACCGTTAATGATAATGATAATAAGATTACGTGGACTGACTTTGACGGTGAATCGTCGAGGCGAGCCAAGTGCTGGAAGGGAGACGACAGGATGACCTTTTCTGTTACATTAAGAAAAACAACAAAAACTTGCACTCACCGTTATTACTCATTACTTGTCGAATGGTTCATGCCTTTACATGGGTTGGGTTGGGTTGGGTTGGGTTTGCTAAAAACTCTTTTTTTTTTTTTGGCAAAAATGACCTTCTTAAGGTTATTTTGAATCAAAGTATGAATAATTCGCTGCCAAAACAACTCAAATACCTACAAAATAATTTTGTTATGGAATCTGGGGACTATATGAAGTCTCAGTTAGTTTAGATTAGAGATTGAAGCCTTATTAAATTGTTTTTTAATTGTCTCACATATGTTGCGTTGGGTGATGATTCTCCTGGAATTTGTGCTATGTTAGGGGAAATAAATAGGATAAGAAATTTTTATTATTTATCAGTAGAAAGAGAAAATAGAAGTCGTCACCTAGTATTTTAGTCACTACAAACCCTAACTGGTCTCAGAGATCGGGCACGAGGACTGGTTATATAAAAGGAATATATTAGCACCCATAATACACATTATCTAAGGTAAGCTGTATTGTTTAATTATATGATATAAACGAAGGTATTGTCGTGTTTTCTAATTGTTAGTTTGTCTAAGGTTTAAAAAAAGTTTTTCTCAGTAAGGAGACCCTTATCTTATTAGATAAAAACCTAATCATTCTAATTTCAAATAAAAAAAGAACTACTTTTTATTTAATATTGAGAATACATCTTACATATAAATTCGTAATCCCAGAAACTAAAAGAAAACAAAAAAAATTTGTTGGTATTTTTGAAATATGGACCTAGTTCTCATGACCTTAATAAACTGGTTATTAAAACTTAAAATGCATGTTAATACATACATTTTATTTGAATTTTTTTGTATAAAAATACAATATGAATTTTTTATATTTTTGAGAGACTTCGCTGAATGCATGGAAACAAGACATTTGTTTTGTTGTTTTTCTATATTTTTTTGCAACATTTCAGAGAAAACCGAGTATTTTAATATCAAATTTGTATCTTTACAGTGTAAAAATACAAACCAATATTAAGCAAATTTGATAGAAAAATACGCGAGAAAAATTACAATTTTTTTACAAGGATTTTTTGGAATTTTTTTAATTTTTTATTTAATATATAATATAATATTATATATTACTATAATTATATAATAAAATATATTGGGATGGGCCCGACCCAATTATATGGGCTGAGACCACCTTGGTTGGGTCGAGGTCAACCCAACAGATCCTCTTTTTTTCAAGGGGACTAGGCTAGACCAGGCCCAACCATTTTGGTTTGGACTGGCATTGGTCCGACCCAGGAATAATGGAGAAGAAAGACGAAGAAGAGGAAGGAAAAGGGAGGCTGATTTGGTGGTGGCTCACGGTGGTGATGGTGAGGCGGCGACTAAGAAGAACGGTGTTGGTTCGCGGTGGTACTGTTGCTAATGGTGAGAGAATTAGAGAGAGAGAGGTTGTTTTTCTTCTTTTCTTCTCTGTTTTTTTTTCTTCTATTGTGTTTCCTTTTCCTTTCTTTCTTGTTCCTCTTTGTTTTTTTTTTCTATTTTTCTCATCTGTTTTCCCTTCCTTTTTCTTTTCTCTCTCTCTCTCTCTTTTGTTTCATTTTTTTTCCTTCGCTCTCTGTTTTCTTTCTTTCTTTCTTTTTTCATCCTTTTGTTTGTTTTTTCATCCCTCCTCACCTCCAGGTGAGGGGTATTTATAAGGGGCAGGGGGGAGAGAGAGTTATCCTACCCCTATCCAGTCGCGCTGAAAAGGTAAGGTGGCTAGGCGGCCACTGAGCAGCTGTCTCATGGCTGCCTATAGGGTTTGTCCCCTTTGTTTTTCATCATGGTGGTAAGCCATGAGAGGGGTATGGGTTGTGTTAGGTTTTTGGGTATTTGAGGCGGGGGGGTTACTACAAAGGAGGGGAAGAAAACATTCTCCCCTAGCCTACAGCGTGTCTAGGAAAAAAAGATGACAAACAATGCCATCAAAATGCAATTGTTTTGAGCTTTTTTTTTTATAACAGTGAACAAAATGACGTTGTTTTGTACAAGCACATCGTTTCATTTAAAAGAAAATGGTGTCAAGAAGTCTTTGTTTCCAAATCAGTCCTCAATTTTTTATTTGTTTAATTAAGTCTTTAATTGAGATTTTGATTTTAAAAATCAATTCAATTGCATCCCTGTCAAATTCAAATGCCAGCCTGAAGTTTGCCGCCTTTTTCAGTTTGGTCCTTGATTTTAGATTTCTTTAATCAAGTCCCCAATTCCCATCAAACTTTAATATTTATGCAATTAAACCCCTGATTTGATCAAATTAACTCTTAAAAATTGTAATTCGACCCTTAAACTTTAATTTCTTCCAATTAAAGCCCAAATTGACTTAAAAAAATCAATTTTTATTACAATTAAACCCTCTATAAATTCAATTAGACTTTCAAAAAAATCTAATTAGGTCCTTAAACATCTAATTTTGAATTTCTCTTCCTTAAATTGAATTTCCTTTGCAAACAGGGCCTTTATCAGTCAAAAATATATTATCAAATTTCAAACTTTGTATTTTTTAATCTCCTTAACCAATCTTTGACCATTTTCTGGGCACCTTGGTGTCATTTTCTCACTGATATATTTTTTTATTTTCTTTCGATAATTTTTTGTATTTTCTTTTTCTCTCTCTTTTTATGTGGGAAGTGGGGACCCTAAAAAATGATTAACAACATTTATTATAAAGAAATTTTTAAATTTGAAGAGGAAGAAAATGATCTCTTGTATTAAGGTTTTATATAGCTATATAGGCATATTCCAAACAGGGGCAAAGTGATCCATACACTTTCCACTTATAGTTTTTAAATACTTGGATACAATAAACCATTGTCAAAGCTACCACCATCTTGATTACGTGGGCTTTGCATAATTGTAAACAATAATTAAACTAATTTTTAGGGTGACATGTGTCTAAAGGGCTTGACTGCATGTGTTGGGCCAAAATAAACAAATTGAGGGGAGTATTGGTCCATTAAAGCACCACTAGACCCAAGTTGAGAGCTATTTAAGTCTAGTTTTGTAATATTTTATATTAAAAGATAGGAAATGGCAACAAAGCCCTTAGTGGCTGAAAGTGTGGATATAAATGAATGAGGGGTAGAGTGGTAATTAGATAAACATAATATATATATATATATATATATATATATATATATATATATATATAAACAGAGAGAGAGATCTGAAATTTAGAGAGAATCGCAGGAGTGAAGTGAGAAAGAAGAAGAAGAGAAAAGAGGGGAAAATAAGGGAAAAAGGAAAGGAGTTGGAGGAAATAAGTAAAAAGGGATAAGATTATGCTTTAATGTGTATAATATGTTTTCTTTAGCTTTAATTTCGGTTTTGATAAATGTTAGGGCTATAAAATTTATGTTTTGAGTTTAATTGATGAATTAAATTGAATGTTATGGGTTGATTGTTGTGGTTAATTGATGGTTTAGTTGATTATGGAAGATTGTGATGATTTTGAGTTATAGTTTTGTTTGAATGGTGAATTTTGAGTTAAAAATAGGGGAGAACAGTAGGTTTCTGTTAAAATTCTGGATTGGAGGTTGAAGATGATGAAAATTCAATTTGGTCCCTCAATTTGCGAAAATTACAGTTTAGTCCCTAAACTTTGGAAAATTACAGATTGGTCCCTGGAGCCTATTCCGAGATTCTGGACAGAATGAAATATGAATTATGGGCAGAATTACTGTATAGTTATGAAATTTTAACACTTTCAATTTAGTCCTCCAATTTGACAAAAATTACAATTTGACCCTAAAAATTTGGTAAAATTCCAGAATGGTCCTTGGAGTATAATGAGATGATCTGGACAGAAATGAGGACTAATTATGGTCAGAATTTCAGTATATTCATGGATTTATGATAAATTTCAGTTTGGTCCTCCAATTAGACAAAAGTTGCAATTTGACCCTTAAAAATAGGATAAATTACAGATTAGTCCCTAGCTGTAATATTAACTTTTGCAGATTAGTTTGATGAATAATTAAGGGTTATTTAGTAAATTATTATCAATTTTATTAGTTGTTTTATTATGGATTAGATTTCGGGAAAACCGTTAAATTTTAGGTTTTTGAGAAAATTGACTAGTTAGTTCAAAAACATATAGGGTTATGGAATACACCCTTAGATAAGTGTATTAAATAGGTTA
>Ga0325411_1001261_pt1 | contig 28053 bp, 15 predicted proteins | sample PopdelMetagenome_13_FD_206181 | JGI IMG/M metagenome (GOLD analysis project Ga0325411, IMG submission 206181) | Populus deltoides microbial communities from Bellville, Georgia, United States - Xylem-PdIQD-R4 | ecosystem: Host-associated > Plants > Phyllosphere > Stem > Wood/Secondary xylem...
TTTTTTTTTATGATATCATATATTTATATATAGCTTATTTTATAAAATATAAATATACAAATATAATATTATAGACATATAACCTTGTTAAATATTTTAAAAGTAAATTTTATTTTTAAAACCTCAAAATAACTTTTTTAAATTAATGAAAAAGCCAATTAGTTCATTATATTACCATAGAGTTAGATATTTAGGTTTTTTTGGTATAAATTTTTTGCATCGGGGATAAATATATAGAAATATTTTGTGGAAGATTGTTATGTTTGTAAAAACAATGAAAGTGTTTTCTAGAATAAAAAAGAGGAAAACATTTTATTTTTACTTTTATTTCCAAGAGCTTACCAAACATTGAGAAAGCTTGAAGACTATTTGCTTGAAACAAACGAGGCATAAATCAAAAACATGTTCCTAACAATTCGACTATTTAAATTAAGTTAGGTAAGAAAATTCTCCATTGAGGCAATGGAAATTTTTTATTTTTGAAGGAAGAATTTTTCTTAAAAAAACCAAGTCTTAAAGCCAACTCTAGACAGCGCCGTCAAAACCACGTAGCGAATATTCAACGCGTAACGCCAAAGCTTGACGCGGTCGAGAACGTGCGTAGAGTCTGAACGTTTGAAAAGCCATACAAGAAAGAGAGCACCGAAAAAAAGGAACACGAGACGAGACTACGCCCTTTTCGCACATTGCGCCGCCTTCACGCACATTTACCTTTATAGTCCTTTTCTTTTACATATTTGATATTAACCCCAATTATTTGTCCTTGTACCCTCTTTGAATACGTCCCACCTATGAAATAACGACGTGTCAAATCCCAGAAATTCTAGAGATACACTGATTTCTGTCCTTAAATAAAGATGGAGGAGTTTTAAGATTATGATATATGATATTTTTTTAAATAATTTATTATTTAAAAATATATTAAAATAGTTTTTTGTTCAAAAATACATATAAAAACTATTAGAAAACACTAAAAAAAATAAATTTAATATTTTTTAGAGTAATAGTTCTCACTGATCTTTTTCTTTTTGAACCACAATCCTGACTGGTATGATTCTTATTCCTCTTCGAAGCCAAAAAATTTAATTGACTTTCATGGATTCGAGAGGCCATAAAAAGTAAAATAATTATGATGAGGGGTACAATTAATATGGGGCACAATTACAATATAACTTACTACAAGGACTGGGAAGAAAAAGAAGACCTAACAAGAAAGCCAAAGGAACCTGGGAAAGTCAAAAGCCAGAGTTTTAGGTGAGGAGAGATCCCTATATAACACCACAGTCTCCTCTCCCCTTTCTCGCAACAACATCTCAGACTGACTGGCTCTCACATCTCCTAAAGTGTCTCTCTCTTCCTCTCTCTCGAGTTCTCACTCTCGCTCTTATAAAAAAACGAGGAGGAAGAGAGTTTGTTGTATAGAAATGGGGTTGTTAGATTCTGGGGTAAGAATAGCTGGAAGATTTTACTCTCACTGCCCACAAACTGCTCGCTTGTACTACCATCCTCCCTCTAACTCCGATGACCTCCACCACCACCACCAGCAGCAGCAGCGCCATGGCCACAACGGTGGCAGCGAGAGTCAGGCTCCGACTCGAGGCTCTTCTCGGGGGGCCAGTTGTGGAGTCAAGGCGGCGAAGGGCTTAGATACTATTGACATAGTCTTCTATTCAGTCATGTAAAATCATTCAAAAAAAGAAACACATTTTTTGACCGATGAATCGATGTATTTAAATTTTTTTATTGGTTCTAATTTCCATTTATCGGAAAGCTTCAATTGAATTCTGAAATATTCCAATTCGTTTTGATTGTCAAGGATTAACTGTTCTTTCTCGAAGAAAAAACAGGCAATACTCCCCGATTACATGCAGAACCGCCGTTGCCTTTGGTTTGGGGTTGATGGGTCTGGGTTCTCTGGTTTCATACCTGTTAACCGAAACGACTAGTCACTTATGAAACAAATCGTCCCCTATGTTATCAAAGCCATGACGATAACACAGGAAGAAGTACTTTATTCAAGAGCAAAAAGATCATGGAATGACAAAACAAAGTAAAAAAAGGAAAAATAAAATAAAATCTTTAGAGCCCATTGAGCTACTACGATAAATCTAGATATTTAAAAATAAGTTAATTCAGATTAATTTTATAAATTTATAAAAAAAATTAAAAAACACTATATTGAACGACAATATTAGAAATGAAAATAATAAAAAGATGTCAATCTTTATTAACTTTTTAAATCCGTGACCTGAATTATCTGACCGGAAGTATCATATATAAAAAATCATGAAATTTAATCTATAAAAAATAAAATATTGAAGGATGATTTGAAAAAAAAATAGACAAAAAAAATTTAAAATAAATAGCAATTCAATAAATAAATAAATAACTTAAAATGTAACAACAAATTTTGTTTTGGAGAGTTAAATTAAAAAGAATAAAAAGAATAACAAAAAAAACAACAAAAGAATGATGATACAAAAAACAATACACAATTAACTTAGATTGAAAAGTAAAATAAAAAAACAACAAAACTTTTATAAAAAAATTAAAAAAAAACCGTAATCAAAAGATTAAGAATCAAATTAAAAACACCAATACATGACAAAAAAAAATGAACATGTAAAATCTTTTAACGCGTCTTTTTTACAAAAAAATCTTAAATGTAAATAAAAAAACTTAGACACATATCAAATTAAATAAATTACAAACTATTTTTGTAAATAAATAAAAGTCATTAACAATAAATAAAAATATAATTGAAAAAAATTAAAAAATAAATATAGATCAAGATATTTAATACCATAATACAAGTTATTTATCCAATTATATTTAATGAATTTATTTATTAAAGTCGATTTATAACAGAAATTGACAAATAAAATTTATTGAATAAAATAAAAATATAAATTTTATGCAAAACTACACGTATTAAAGATATTATAAGAAAATAAATGTTTTTCATTTATAAAAATAAATTTAATATATATATATATATATATATATATATATATATATATATATCACACCATCCTCATAAAACGATTATATACATCTAATATAATTAAAAAATAAACACTATTTTAAAAAGGCTAAATAGGTTTTTTGTTAATTTTTTTTATTGGCCTCGGTTGTTGAAACAAACGTACCTAGCAAGACATCGTTGTCTTTGAGAAGCAAGCAACACATAAAAAATACTTCATGTAAATTACAATGCAATGCCACGATTGTAAGCCAGAGATCAATGAGAAACAGTGCCATGAAAATCACTTTGGAGAATACTTCTTGTTTTATTGCTACACTTCGGCTTCAGCTCCGACTACCATTTGCTTGCTTCGCTGCAGGTTTCAATTTTCTTCAACCAGATTGTACACAGCTGAAGAGGGGAAACCTCCATTGCTTTTATATCCCAACCCTACAGCTTCATGTGACCAAAGCCTCCTTTAAATGAACCATAAAGAGGTTGTGATCTTCTGAAACTGAAAATATCTTCTATTGGAACTGCGTTGGGCGGGAGCTGTTGGCTTTTGTCTGATGCGTACTCACATGAATGCAGTTTCCCGTAAACCCGCACGCTCAATGTCCTCTTCCGAGGTGCACCGACTTTTACATGTTCATCAAAGAAATCTATCAAGTCCTGTTGTGTAAGTTGTTTTAACGCGGCCACCTGTTGTAACAACATGGATTAGAAGTTTAGAACATTTGAAAAAAAAAGCCATTGATGAGAAAGCTTTGTTCTAACTGGCTAACAATATTGACATGAGATTCTGGGAAAGGTAACGTGTGCCCTTTTCTCTTAACTTGCCGCTTCCATAAACACAATTTATAGATTTTTTCCAGCCATTTTGCAGGACCCAATAATAAACATCTGCAGACATATGAGATTCATACCTCGCATTCTCGCCTATCAAACTTCAGGGTCCCATCAGAAATCTCTCGCCAGAAAAATGCAGATTCTTCTCTTAAATTCTTGTGCTTCTCAAGTTTCATATCTATCAAAGCATTCACGTTACTCTGCAGAGCATTGACAGGCATTTTGAAATTAAATCCTTGTGAACGGAAATGGATCACAAGACTGGTTTGTCAAAAATAGGTCACTTGCAACCACCAAACCTCAAAACAAATTGAGGCAAAACAACAAAATAAAATTAGATAACAAAATAAACAACCAGCTAATATATGCCTCGTTCGCTCTCATCTGAATGGCCCAAACTGTTCACAATAATGAATTGAGATGTGGATTTGTCTAGGAACAACTAGATTTCCTTATCATTGAAGTTATATTGTTCAAAAATTGTGCAGCTCGTACAGAAAATTAGATAGCCGAAGAATTTGTTAATTGGTAGCGAGGAATTAATCTTTTGTTTAGGCATGCAATTTGCGGCTAGCTATATCTCATTCTGTCTTGGAAAAAAAGGTGCTGGTAGAAAATTTACAGAGAAGAAGGTAAGCATTTGAAGAAAGATTAACCATGCGCAACTTAAGCTCGTATTTTGAAGATTACTCCATCTTCCTCCCAAAAGGAATTTTAACTTTTAAGAAACATGTGAGCTTCCCTTAAAGTTAGAGAAACAATCACTGCATGTAAATAACATTGACCAATGTCATGCTGGTCAGAACCACCTAAAAAGACGTGCAAGAAAATATCAATCAATTATGATAGGGATAGAATAGAACCTAACCTTGAATTCATCATTGGTCATCCCATAAAGTTTAGTTTCAAACATCTTGAGGAATGCCTCAACTCTCAAATCAATTTGTCCAGGACCCTAGCAAGATTACCAGGATTAATGAAGAGAGTGTAATAACACAAGGCTACATGACCAGAAGAGACACACAAAAGAAATGCTAAATACCTTCACTGTAGATTGAATGATAAACTGCAGTCCGCGAATACCAGAGTCATTTCTACATTGAAAGAAATGGTAAGGCCTAGAGAAAAATCCATGTTGGGGACAAAGTTTAGAGAGTAATTCTGAATACCTTTGCATGAGAACAGTAATGTACCCAAGTTGCTCAACAGATCTAAGCTGGTGGAAAGCTGGCTGCTTTGCAATTAAAGCAAGCAGTTGAAGTTTCACATTCCATGTAAAATCATCTCGATGAACCTGCACAATTGAATGATTCTGTCAATTAGAAATCAAAATTTCACCAGAAATAATTTATTCAATCCAGTCAATTACCAGAAAACGACAAGAAATGTAGTATTTAAATTTATTTATATGCTACTATGTTTCATTAGTGATGCTACATCTTAAAGTTGAAATCATGTACATTCTTGACTTAAATTATATCTTCAACAACTCAAAAACTACGGAACTGCAAAAGCAGCCACATTGACTCAGAAAAACCATTTCTCACAAGCAAATAACCTGTATGTAATGCACCAGAGCAGAATTTTCATCATCTGGATTTAAGCCTTCAATAGGATACAAATAATTGATGCCCCTTTCAAGCTTGATAACTCTTCTTGTTAAATGCTGGGACGGGAATAAGGGTTGGCATATAGGGTCTGGACCCTCATTAAAAACATCTTCAATATGCAGAATCATTGACTCTGCCTCGCTGCGTTCAATATTACCTGAATGAATGGAATAATTACTAATGACACTTAAATTCAAGACGAGATAGCCATATGATTATAGAAATACAAGACAGGCAGTTGAAACCTGCTATATAGCACTCTAAGAAGGCTCTTGAAAGCATCAATGGAATAAACTTAGCAAGATCTTCAGCCTGAAGATGAGGAAGTATGTCAAGTTGTTCCATCCAAGGCCATGTTTGATCCTGTAGCAAGAGAGAACAATAGTACATAGCCTGCTGATAGGGCTGCTGGAACTTCAAATTTCCATATTCCTTTGTCACCATTTCCTGGAAAAAATACAAGGTGTCTATCAATGATAATCAGTAAAAAAAATACACTGCTCATATGTCCTTCCCTATGCAACCTGTAAAAGTCACCTAGACAGGAATCCTAAAGAAAAGAAACAATACCAAAATTAAACAAGAAAGGTAAAGAAAGGAAGAAATAATTCAGTGGTCTCTAAAAGTGGCATTCTCTTGGCCATATTCCACAAGAATTTTTCAAAAGTTATTCCCAACCTTCTTAACATCATGTACAGAGCTTGGCTCATATCTGTCCTTCCCTTGTTCTAATTATCAAAATTGCACTTGCCAAATGACATGAAAATAAAGTTAGGTTATGTTAGAAAATAATATAAATCATATTCTATGGCCTTACCTAGCAGCTTAAGTTATTAGGTTGAGATGATTTTTTGACTTGGTATCAAAGTCTTAATGACCAAGTGGTCACAAGTTCGAATTTCATCATCCCCATTTATTTGATAAAAATTAAGCACAATGTAGTATGGACATGTGCAAGTTTCAAGCCCAAAGGGCTTTCACCTGAGGGGGCGTGTTAGAAAATAATATAAAGCATATTTTGGGACCTCACCTAACAACTTAAGCTATTGGGTTTGGATGGTTCTTTGACAGGTTACAAGGAAACACGTGACACAAGCTCCACCACTTTGATTGGGCTTCAGAAGAATCATAAAAGATGTTCTTAGTGATTTCGTAATCAAAGAGAGCATTATTTGGTATACATGACTGATCAATATATCTATATATGTATCCTTTTGAGTATAAATACTTGTAGATGCAGGAAGTTCAAACCCTGTATGAACTCTTCCTTGCATTACCTTGATCACAGAAAATCTGTCGGGCTTCACTTTAAAATTTGAAATTTTTTCAATAACAGTTTCCAACAAGATCCTCAGTTTGTGGTTGTAACCAACAACAGTGACCTACAAAAAAACAAAGCAAAAGTAGGTTGTGTGAGTGAGGGGACAGAAGAGAAATCATAATAACATATAATATGCAAAAAGGCTACTACCTGAAAACCAATATCTGTGTTGCTTATGCCATAATATAGACCAGCAACCTGTGCATAATAAGCTGAAACATACAAAACATATAAAACTGTTGTAAGATGCAGAGTGGAGATTTATCAAATATGCCAGTATATCAAATAAAGTTTAATTTATCAAGATGAGGATTTCATATGAATTATATATTCATATGCTACACTGCTTCATCAAATAAGAGATACTGGAACTTGAGGAAGAAAAGGAAATAAATAAAAAGTAAGAGATTAAATTTTATATTCACTAAAATAAATCCAAATTTTAGTTCTTGGTACCATAATCATTCAGGTCATCCATCAACAATCGCGCAAAAATGTCAGTAAGAACTTCAGTCTCAGGAGAGCTGCTAGCAAAGGGGCAGTTGAAATCTATCTTAACATAAGCTTTAGGAGTAGAGAACATCGTGTCAGGCTTGTACCATAGTGATGAAGAGGATGACTTTCTTAAGAGAACTGGGAATTTGACCTGCTACGAAGGTCAGTCACATCAGTAAATAACAAACAAAAAAATGATGATCATGTAATAGATAATAGAATTCCATCAAACCTTCTCTTGTGCATCCTTAAGTGATAAGTCAGTAGGTATGAATACATTAGGCGCTGGCAGATGCAAATCTTCATTAGGAGCAAATAGCATCCATTCCTGCAATCAGACAAAAACTTGCAAAATATCAGTAAAGCAAAATAAATTGCAATGGAAGTCCAAAAAGATTTGCATTTAATAACACCATTGACTGGATAATCTAAAAAGTAACAACCAACAACAGACCTGGATCATGGAGCCAGTGATTTTCTCAACACTGTATGCAGTTTTGTACCATGGCTCAGTCATTGCAGTTTGCCCTTCAAATTTCTTCGATTCCCAAAAGATTCTGCAGAATAAAAGTAGGTAATTAAGAAATTTTCTCAACCAAGTCGATGTCCAAGGAGATAACTGATTGAACAATTTGCACAAACAAATTGAGACATGTATAGAGCACAACAAACAAAATTCTGGATGAGGAAAAGAAACAAGTCTGTAAAAGTTCACCCAATGACTAATTTTCCTTTACCATGGAAAGGCAGATTACAACTACTATCTACATGCAAGGTGATTGTAATGCCGATCCAATCATACAAAAAAAATAGGCAATTGAAAGTTATATCATCTTTCTATAACGAATGGCCATACTTCTTCCATTTTGAGACATTCCCCTTAAGCATAAACAATGCTAAAATACATCAATTTCACTGCATTCTATTATTATTTAATTGGAATCTAGCATCATTTACGATTATCAATCCCCTGGAAAGTAAGGTAACACGAAAGCAACTCAGTTCTGGTTCAACAGGATTAGAAAGCCCCTCTAACACGATTTTTCTTTGTTTCTTGCTTTATATTTTTTGGTGGTTGGCATATTCTCCTGATCTAATTCTGGTTTCATGCCTTACTAATAAAATCCATTTCATTGTCATAAACCAAAAAAAACAGAATAAGGAATAAGGGACAAAAAATGTTCGCTTCTCATTTGTTTTGGCAAAAGTTACAGCTCCTTTGAGCTCTAAATAACTCACCGAACATTGTCTGGAGAAAGTTGATTAAGTACCGTCTGAATTATGCTTGGACTGAAATTAGAAGGCAAGGAGGATCCCACCAGCCAATCTTTTTGAGGATATAGCTGATAAAAAGAAACCAAACAACCATTTAAAGACCATTATTCTAAAAATATGCTAGCTAACATATCCTCAGTCACAAGCTTTGAAATACATACAGCATGCAAATAAGCATATACATACATATGTGCACATATCTATATTATATGCATGCATGCATGCATTTACCTGAATATATTTTAAAGATGTTTAAAAGTAAAGAGAAACAAAGCTCTCAAACCATCTCCAACGTTTAACTATTCACAACTTGACCCCAACATATCAAAAACTCACTTCAACTTTAACTATTACAGTTTAGCAAAAGTAAAATCATTTTCTTCCATCAATTACTCCCATTCCCAGTTAAATCCTATAGGAAACAAAAACTTCTTAGCCTTTCTAGCAACCTTTAAAAATCTATCTTCCAGCAAATCATCCCCAAATTTTAGAGGCACACCTTCTAATTATATTAATTTCACCTCCTTTTCAGTTTTTTTTTTTTAAAAAAAAAAACTTAATCACAAACCATTTTCCTTCTTCTGGCCCTAAATTGAAAGGTCAAGGCTTTCAGTTTATTTTCACATGAGGCCACAGCTCATCAAACTAAAAAAAATCTGCAACTCATAAGTTAGAAGATGAAGCACTTGTAAACTGGTATTGCTTCTGATGAAGAAGTGTATAATGAAAACAAAATGCTCGTTGTTATTGGTGTTTGTAGAGGATGCATAGATGTTTTAAATTTGGCTACATTGTTTAGTAAGAGCAATTCTCACAAAAGTTATACAACACAACATAATGGTATAGAATATCTTGTATAAAAACAACAACCAAATTGGCAAGATGTAGAAATTCCAGAGGAAGTGCACAATTTTTCCCCCTTTCAAATCCATAACTAACCTGCATATTGGATGCAATCTGGACAACATAACTAATTGGAGGGGTTTTGTCTTGATAGTGGAATGATGTCTCACAAATAGCTGCAAGCTTCATAAAAAAGATAAAATACTTCAGCATCTTGAATAGATTAGAAAGAGAAACTTCAATACTGAATGCAAGAGATAATAAATAAATAATCTAACTTGACAGGGAGATGCAAAATACGCTCCAAAAACAAAAATTAACTTAGAAAACCATTAAATAAAGGATAGAAGCATGAAAATGTCGAGATGCATGGTAGAAAAGGTCAAAAACTTACATCTCCTCAAGCTTCTTCAGTTCAAATGAACTTTTTTTTTTGCTCAAACTTGTATGGGCCAATTGATAACCCCTAATTTCAACTAGAACTTAAAGTGTAACGGAACCCTATGTTCCACAGCATGAGAATGTCAATTAAACAAAATGCCAATTGGTTGAGTTCATCTTGCAACTTTAAAATTGGAAATGAACTGCAGAAGAATTCATTATATGCTGGTTTGCCTAATCACCAGCATAATCTTTCTCCTTAACTAGCTAGCATTCTCTTTCACTTGGCTCTCTTGCCTAATCACCACAATAATGACATTTCATTTCTCTCTTTCTCAAACTAACACGGTAACACCCATCAAATTCTCTAAACATGGTCTATGTGGTTAGAGTTGCAAATGAGCATGGCAAGAAGCGTGTGTGATGCATGTTAGCCATTCCCCTGTTTGTCAGTAATATCACAAAATGGTAATCCATAATTATATAATGCATTTCCATACCTCATCAAATATCCATTTGCAAACACCAGACTGCTGCAAGAGGTGAATGTATTTGAATAACAGTCCAACAACATCTTGCATGTGCTCTGCAATCCGACAAACAAAAAGGAATGGTTAGATAAAAGATGTTAATCCCAGATATAATTCTGCCCAGCTAAAAAATAAGATAAGCTAAGCTTTGCAACTCTGTTAAAGCTAGATTGTCCAAGGGCAAAAACTGAGATAAAACTAAAGGGGAACTAACCATGGCCAGCATCAGTAAGATTAATTACTGCAGTGAAGAAAGAGAACTCTGTTGTCCCATCTACTTCACCAGCAGATAAATCAGTGGCCCATCCTGCATTTTTTTTAAAGTAATCAAATCTTAAGGCAAGTCTGATTTTCAAAGGAGAAAAAGAAGAAGCCAGCGTTTCCAGCATCATAAATAAAAGAGGTAACTACAGGCACAAGAATGAACATGCAAACAGTGTATGCACACAGAGTTCACTGAACATGAGAAGCGGACTGCCAAGCAAAAAGCAAACCACCTATGTGTATATCTGATAAAGTAGAATTAAAAAAAAAATAAAGATAGATCGTAAGGATGCGGGAAACCCACCTAAGGTTTTCAAGACATAAAACAAAGATCCTTCTCCTTCATGGCCAATCAGGTGGCCAAGATACCTGCATGGTCCTTCCTTGTAGTGAAGAATGCCCGGAGTTATTGGCCAAAGAATTCTCAATTTGTGACCTTGTTTTATCGGGACAGTTCTAACAAGTATCTAAAACAAACACAGTGAAGAATAAAGGTAATATTAAACATTCTCTCAAAAGTTTAATATCTTCAGCCACACATAACTGTCTTTCACAAAAGTTTAACATTCTCTAAAAGTATGAAGCGAGCAAAGAATCAGAAATGCAGCAGAACTTGGCATACCTGTAAATGTTCCGAGGAGCAAGGCTGACCAGGAAAAGAGAAACAGCTCCTATCATTATTTCGAATTTCCTGGAACTTTTCCTCGACAAGGCTTTGTATTTTATCAAGGCTTTCTGAAGATTTCCACAGCAAAGAAATTGATAGTTGTAATTGTTGGTAAATAATGAAATCAAGAGATAATTAATGTTGAAGGGAGGCTTATTTACTAACCTTTTGCATATATTACCAAGTTCATGAGGTTGGCTGAATAATTTTCTTCATAGAGCTTTATAAGCTCAAGTCTTGTATCCAGCCCCTTTTCTTTTGGCTGAACTTCCAAAGTGTCCCAATTCCCTATGAATTGACAAATAATAGACACAATTCAGGAAAGAATATAAATTTTGATCTTCCTCAATATGAAACATCATTGTAGTTGTAAATATGATTCCTTTAGAAGTTAAGGGAAGCCAGTGGAAGGCATTCGCCCCTAAGAAATTATCATTAGTTAAAAACATAATGTTGTAGAAAAATATTATTAATTAAACTTTACACAGTCATAGGCAGTATGGATGTTTTGCTGAAAATCAACAAGCATGCATGACTTGCTACATGCCTGGATTAGTGTGTTCTACAAATAACATACCAGCTCATACACACATGCATACAACCACACATATACATCGACATATGCAGCTAACCTGTACTGAATTTATGGTATGGGTGGCCTTCCTCACTTAAATGTTTCTGAAGCTGCAATAAAAGAGAGAAAAAACAGTTTGTGAATAGTATTAATTGCATAATCACTACCAAGCTGTGATTGATGACAAGCAGCATGGTTTGTTACATGTGAAATGCAATATGTACAAAGAACGAACTGTGCATCACTATTTCTTAAGGTTGTGACCAAGTATATCATACACGCTAATTTTGCACCTTCAAATAGAGCAGAATCAAATGTGCAATATCATGCAAAAGCATAGAACTACCCAATGGAATACCTGTTTTTGAGTGACTAAGACAAAACAGCAGGTGATCTGTGACATTTTACTTATAGTTAATTTGGAAGGTTAAATTGGCCTCTTGTTAGTCTAGGTGGTTTCAAAGGTGAAAAGGAAAAAGAAAACCTAGATATCTGTAGGATTCCTCATCATTAGGAATTTGCAAACAACTTATCAACTAAAACACTTGCAACATGCAACCAATTTGTTGAGTTTATACAAATACAAGACAACCAAAAGACTGAAAAGAAAGATTAACAAAAGAAAACCAACAGTCTACCGGATAGGTGAGCAAGTGCATTGAATGATACCTGGTTTATTCTCCAACCATCAGACAGTAAGTTTTTCTGATTTTCTGCACAAGAGAGACACAAACACCAGAGTAAGTAATTACCAACACTAATTCCGAATAGAAACTCAGCATCAATCCAGCTTGAGAAACCTAAAAAGGAAAAAAAGTCTAAGCACAGCAGCTAACCAGAATCAACAGCCTTAATTTCCCTAACGGTTGCATCCGCTGACATCAATGGTTTGATAAAGAACTGTGCAAATCTGAACAGTAAATCACATTCAAAGAACCAGGTCACAAACTTTATAAGATAACTGAAAAAACCAACAAGCTATCTATCATTACAGATTATAAAAATAAGAAAGCGTGCATTTTATACCTGTCCAGAGCATCTTCAAAACAATCACTGTTAACATCAAAATGATAGTTGGTGTGGTCCGACGTCGTAAAAGCATTGGTACTGCCCCCATGCTACGCATCAAGTAGACAACAAAATACGTAGAAAACATCGTTTAGTAACACATAAATTCTCACCAAAATTACAATTCAACCTTCCCGAACCACATAGAATAAATATAAAGATTTTAACAGGGAATAAAAGGAGCTTTCTTTCTTTCTTTCTTAAGTAAGCAATTTAAATGATAATTAAATAATTAATCACCTCAATAATGTACTTAGAGTAACTGTCCTCTAGTGGATATTTCTCACTTGCATAAAACAGCATATGCTCTGCCAATACCAGAAACCAAAAAAATAAAATAAAAAACCGTCATGAAAACCACAAAAAGAAAAAAGAAAAAAGAAAAGGCTACCAAGAAAATGAGCGAGTCCTTCAAGACCATCAGGATCACTGAAATAACCAACACTAACATTCATAGAAGCCGCACACTAAAAAGAAACGAAAAATAAATGGTTAGAATTGACCTAAATCAGTGATTAAAGCGCCAGAATTGAATTGAAATTGCAAAAATTAAGGAATTGAAATTGCCTTATCGGTGTCGGGATCGCTAATGAGAAGGACTTGGAGAGCATTTGGAAGAACAATTCTCTTGTATTCTCGCTTATCAGTCCTTGCCTTCACTATCTCCATTTCCTCCGCTTCTTATTTGCCTACCGCCGTCGTTTTGTTCCTTTCTTTCTTGTTGATTACTCCTGTGTTTTTTCAGAGAGAAAGACAATGCGAAAGACTTGTTTATTCTACAGAATACTGGGACCAGAGACGGGGGGGTTTTCCTTTTTCTTTTTTTTTTTTAAATGTATTTTTGTGGATGATTTTAGGTCTGCCGATTTTTAGTAATGTGATGGTTATTATGATGTGGTTTAAAAAAAATTATTTTATAAAAAATATTTTTAATTTAGATTTGTTTAAAAAAATAGATATTTATTTAAAATTAAAATTAAAAAAAATAATTTAATTTTTTTGGATGACTTTAAGTCTGCCAAGGTAATAGCTAGAAGCAGGCACAAGTGAAGAGAGTTTTTTTTTTACATGAGTTTGATAAAAATTAATAAAATAAATGGAATTTGGATTAAAATTCTAAATTTGATTGATTGTTTTCTTCATTATTATGATTTTTGAATGTGTAATAGAAATGGATTGATATATATATATATATAAAGAATTTTTTTAAAAATTAGTTAAATAATTCAAGCTAGTTTACTAGCCTAGTAAATTAACGAAAAAATATTTTCTTTGTTTTTTTGGAAGAGTGTTAAATCTATAGAAAATGCTCTTCATGTTTTCATAAGAGGCTTTTTCTATGATTATTTATTTATTTATTATTATTTAGTTAATGTTTAATTATTGTTTCAATATAAAAAAATGAAATCAAGGCCATATCCCTTCATTTCTTTTCTTTTTTCACTTTAACTGTTTTTTATATCTCTCTTATTTTTATCTTGAAATGCTAATTAAATATAACTTTAATCTCTATTTTCTCATCATTATTTTTTATTTATTTGTTAATTATTATTTAGATAATATTTAATCATTATTTAAAAATAAAAGAGATGAAAACAGGTCTATATCTCTTATTTTTTAAACTTAACCTTTTATTTTTATCTCTTATTTTTATCTTAAAACACTAATTAAATACAACCTTAATCTCATTTGTTTTCCTTATTAACCCATTCTCCAAGGTAGAAAGACTTTGGTCGGGTTCGTTGTATCACTCAACTTGTATAAGTGAGAGGTGTTAACTGGTTTGTTTTTTTAATTTTTTTTATTTATATGGTTGTCTGAATCAGTTTGCGTGTATTTTGATTAATTTAACGAGTTCTAAAATTAATGACCATGTAAGCCTTCAGCAGCCCTGAGATTTATAAAACTTAAAATAATAATTTTTAAAAAATAAATCTACAACCAATCAATTGAATTACATCCCTTTTCATTATTATTATTATTATTATTATTTCAAGTTAACGTGCATTTCGTACCATGTTTATATCGTTGAGCCGACTTTTTTTTTTCTTTTAGCTTGTAGATGGATCTTGAAAAATGAAGCAGCTGCTGTTGGAAAGCAGAATTTTCCAACTTTTTATCAGCCGCAGGTGCAGCCACAATTATTGTGATCCCACCAAAATAAAAACATGTTTTTTCGCATTACCAAACACGTAGAAACGTAGAAACTGTGGTTTCCTTTAACCTCAGGTCCACCGCAATACCAAACGGCATTTAAATTTACAGATTTAACTAGCCAAGTCATTTGTATTGCTTTCTTGACAAAGTCAAATAATTTACATTGAGTGGGTTAGAATCCCCCAAGGTTGAGTGTCGTTGACGTCTGCTTGAGCAGGAATGACAGAAGCTGTGAAAACCATGATTGAGCTTTAAAGTGGTGATAATCTGGCTAGTGGCTAGTGAATGCTTGCTATTAATGGCTGGTTGCTTGAGTTTAACTTTGGGAGGATTAGGGTCTATGGCAAATGATGAAGAAGGGACATTAGCATAATGCTTCTATGCTGTCTAAATAGCCTTGAATCTCTTGTTTTCGCTTTCATAAGAAGTTTCTTGCTATACACAAATCTTGGCTATTCTTTTTATCTAATCCAATCTCTTCATAACACTGACGTGATATGTGGGCATCACATATATTCTCAAAGTTTTGGTTGAATTCAAATACCTGAGCCCTAAATTAAGCCCTCTGATGATGATGATTCTCTCATCTGTCCTTGAATATTGCTGCTGTGGCATATATTTTGTTTTCGATAGTTCAGTGTATGAAGCTTTGCTTGGGCACTAGCAAGGCTCGGAGATCTCTACTGTTTATGGCATTTCCCCTTGTAGTGCTCTGATTGTGTTTTCCTATACCAGATGGCAAAGAAAGCAACTGAAGTGGGTTCGTTTGAGACTCGAAGGTAATGGCCTATACTACCGAAATGAAGGAAGAAGAAGTGAACCGTTGCCAGATTCACGAATGGTTCCCAAAATTCAAGTCTGTATCTATCAGAACTATAATTCTTGAACTTCGAGAATCTTTATTCGAGTACCTTCTTGATGATCCGATCCCTTCCTCCTTCCTCTTTCTATCTCAAATGAAGATGCCCTGCCGAACAGAATCCACAATCCCATAGACGAAGAAGACTATACCGTGTCAGAAGAATCTGAAGATGAACCAGAGAAGCCTCCACCGCTCCCTTCTTTCCCTTGAATTGAAGATCAAGGAATCGATTGAAACCCTTGGTTGTGCAGTCTTTCCTAAGCTCAACTGGAGTACACCAAAAGACTGCATGGATAGCCCATCTGGGACCCTCCATTGCACTTCATCTAGTGAAACTGCGCTATGTTGTGATCGTCGGACTCATTTGTCCATGATCTGTGTCACGCCCATGTTTCATGCAGTGACAAAACCCTGTCAAGTGATGTTCCCCTTTCTTGCTTGATATGGAAATCCGTTGCTTTGTATCATTGCATGGAGCCAGCAGCTGGTTGGGATCTCACAGAGGGATGTCACTACATTTTATCCTGTTCTCCTTGAGAAGAATAGTGATCGTCAACTCTTGTTGGGGTTTTTATAAATTTTACTGATAATGTTAGACTGAAATTGAATCTGAAAATGTTACAGACAGAAGTTTCATTCAGCTAGGAATGGCTACTGGAAATTCCTCCCCGATGTCAGATTTTCATTTAAACCCGAATGCTAACCGCATATATGATCCTGTATCTTATTCATTTATAATTTTTTATCTAAATAATCCTAAACTCAGCTCCAATCCAAACCTGTTAATCTCTCTGTTCTTTATCTAGGTACTTGTTGAAATGTATCAGTAAAATTAATCATCAGAGATATTGCATCTGTAAAATTTGAGCTGGCATGGAAATTACAGGGATTTGAATCCAATACGTATTACCTTTTTTTTCTTGAATAAAAAAACAGCACATAGTTAAGTTGGACACATTAACTTATGCATGGAAAATCCTTATCTCTGGTCCCCAAGAAACAAATATGCACCAGAATCAGTTTTCAATTACAAATAACAGCAATCAAGGAGAAAATGTGCAAAAACCCTGGAAGCATCTTCCAAGTTTTGACCTACAACAGTCAACAGAGGTTTCCGAGCGATGAAAAAGTATATTGGTGTCAAGACCCACATCATGCGTGAATCAAGGACAGAAATGATCATGCACTGAGTGCATGCATAAATGTTTGCTCAAGAAAACGAGACTAATACATCCAGAATGCTTATCAAAATAAATTATAGTTAACCAGATTGAATGATCAAATTGACAGAAGAAACCCAGGTGGGTAGCCTTCATGAGATTAAAATGGAAAATTATGAAAAGCACTCATGATATCTAGTTTGTGTTTTAATGTATTGCATCCAGTAGCTAGGCTAACATTTATCGGTCTTTAAGATTGGGATATGCAGTCAAACTATTATGAAAGCATTTACCTGACACTTTCAACAAGTGCTGCTTTCTCCAAGAAAGCCTGAACTCTTTGACAACCTTCAACTGAATGAGCTACAAATCTGTGACTGATAGATCACTTTGTAAGGAGTCAGGAACAGATGTGCATTGGATTGATGTGAAATCATAAAAGAAATCGATTGCTCCGATTTACAGCTTTACACCTCATCCCATCTCTCTATATTTTAGCCAGCTAAAATGATCATAAAAACTTTTGGTTTAAAAGAAATCACCAAAATACTTGTACCATGTTCTTTGTGATGAATCGTCCAACAGCAGATACCCGAAAACTGCTTAGTGAAAACTGATTTTTGTCAAGTGGCAAATACCAAGGTAGAGGTGAACCCACAGCAACATCCTTCTCCCATATACCCTAAAACATAATAGAATAGTAAAACATATACGATAGTAAAGGATGTTTTCCAGAGCTTGATTTTCCATATATATATATCTTAACTCTGAGCTATACAAGGAGAACACAGTAAATAGTTGAACCACCATTGACCTGATGTCAGGACGTCCACTGCCAAGCTCAACTTCTCCCTATTTCCAAAAGCATAAGTTTGCTAGACACGCCCTATGTGCAAACGTCAGAACAAGGGACATGTTTATGCAGGTAACCTTAATTCTTTGGTGTTCTTGGTTTAGAGGGTCAGATGATTCAGTTATGCACCATTCATAAGCAGCAAAACACTGGCCAGATCTCAACACACTGAAAATCTCTTTACAGCAATCGCACTATTTTATCCAAAAAGCAGAGTCAAATAACTTCAGATGAAAAGGGCTGTGTACATTGAAGTAAATGCCTTAGTTAGTTGATATTTTATAGCTTATACATGAGCAGAGGTCTTTCAAAATTAGCTAGGAGTCAAATATTTTGGTGAACAAGAAATTCAAATCATTATTACAAGAGCTACACTTCATAAAATCCCTTAATTAAAGATACTAGCGGCATCAAGCAATATCATTAACGTCTTACCAACCCGTTTTAATTACCTTTAGTTCAAACAATGACCTTAATTAATACAAGAGCTGCAATGTAGTGTTGCCTTCACAATTTCACACGAGCCCATCTGTTTCTGTCAAATAATCAAGCCAGGCATCTTTACATTACGCCCACCAACATAAATTCTATGTGGAAGGCAGATTTTAGGGTGCAAATGCAAAATCAACTCAAGTTAAAGACGCAAGAAACTGTTACATCTTTGGTTTAATCATTAATCACGCATACTCATAACAAAATCAAGCATCAAACTTGCATAATCACCGGCTTGTGTGGACAAGGAACAAATGAATCTAGATTTAGATGAGATCCAAATAAAAAAGTCCTGGAAGAGAGCAAATCACGGCAACCTAGGAATGGTCCAACCACAAGAGTCAAGAAGCTCAGTGGAAATTTGGGACTTAGATTTTGAAAAGAGGGACAGACCAAAACATCCCATGGCTATTTGATGACACGTTAACATGGGTTGTTTTCTATTATTTCCCTTCTTCAATGCATCCAGCTTTTTTTGTGCTATAAATATACAAATAGATTTCGCTATTCTTTTATACCCACTTGGGAGCTTTTTTCCCTATTTTAAGAGCCACTTCTAGCTGCTCCTTGACAGCAAAATAAATACAATGGCTCTGTTTCTCTCTCTTTGCGTTGCTCTCATTTTCTCCTTAGCTCATGCTGCTAGTCCACCTCCACTTCTTGATGGTAAAAATCACCTCTCTTTACTTGATTATGTGCAATGTTTTTGGTAGTCAACCAAAGAAATGTTCAGTACTTACATGTGATATAATGTCATTTTTAACACGGTGTGGCATGGGCAACATTTTGCAGGACTTGTTGAAAATGGGGACTTTGAAGAGGCACCAGCAAAATCAAACCTCAAGAAAACGGTGATCATAGGAAAATACTCACTCCCCAAATGGGAAATCAATGGCTTAGTAGAGTATGTCTCGGGTGGACCCCAACCAGGTGGCTTCTTCCTAGCCGTTCCTCGAGGGGTCCATGCAGTGAGGCTAGGCAATGAGGCATCTATCTCTCAAAATCTTACTCTCAAACGAGGTTCAATCTATGCTCTCACGTTTGGAGCCACCAGAACCTGTGCTCAGGATGAGGTGCTAAGGGTCTCAGTCCCTGGCCAATCAAGTGACCTCCCTCTTCAGACCCTTTATAGCAGCGATGGGGGTGACACTTATTCCTTGGCTTGGAAGGCTACTTCTGATGTTGTCAAGGTCACATTTCATAATCTCGGAATTCAAGAGGACCCCTCTTGTGGTCCTATAGTGGATGCTATTGCAATCAAGGAGATGCCACCTCACCGGCGTACTATAGGTAAGATCCTAGCATTTACAGGATTTTTAGAATTTCCAGAAGACATGTTGTTTTATGTGCTCTCTTCAGACAACCTAAGTGAGTACTGTTTTTTCATTTTGTTTCTACACAGGCAACCTAGTGAAAAACGGTGGCTTTGAAGTTGGTCCGCATATGTTCAAGAACTTCTCAACAGGTGTCTTGCTCCCTCCCAAGCAACAAGATCAAATTTCACCCCTCCCTGGCTGGATCATTGAATCCCTCAAACCAGTAAAATACATTGACAGCAAGCATTTCTTTGTGCCCAAAGGATTTGCGGCAATTGAATTAGTAGCAGGGAGAGAGAGTGCCATAGCACAAGTCATTAGGACAATTCCTGACAAATTCTACAACCTCACATTCACAGTCGGAGATGCAAAGAATGCTTGCCATGGATCAATGATGGTTGAGGCATTTGCTGCCAAGGAAACTGTCAAAGTTCCCTACGTCTCACAGGGAAAAGGTGGATACAAGACTGCAATTTTGAGGTTCCAGGCAATTTCAGCTCGGACAAGGATTACATTTTACAGTGCATACTATCACAATAAGCAGCACGATTATGGTCACATGTGTGGCCCTGTCTTGGATGATGTCAGTGTGTTTCCTACTCACTAATAAGATCTTCGTTGCTTATCCAATATTGCCGTGAGTAATTTCTTGGGTAATTAGAGAGGTTTGTAATTGTCTATGAGAGAGTTTATTGCACTGAAATGGGTGTTTAAACCTTCTTTAACAGAAACAAATAAAAGTAATGCTACTGTATGGTATAAACTCGAGCAATTTACTTTCAATGATTGTATATATGTCTGTCAGTCTGTGATAACATGTTTTTAATTCCTGTTATTTTGTCTAACCAGATGACAAAAAAGGCATTTTCTTGAACGCGCGCAATACTTTCCTCAATGCTCATGGCATTGGATCTATAGCATGTGATTCATCATCTACAGGGCTTCACTAAGAAAAATCAAACAACATCCGGTTGAACTCACTGTCCATATATAGTTGTTTGAATCATGGTGGGTTCTGGATGTTGCAATATTCAAGTAGATCTTTTTCAACAAATTTGAATGTTTTGCTAGTGTTTTGCAACATTTTTCAGTAATCCATTACAAAAAATTTATGTTTAACTAACGTAGGGCATTGTGGACAGCACCATTTTGTTGCAAAAGAAGCATTCTTCAGCTATTTCTCTCCTTACTGTGGACAGTCAAAAGACGTACCAGAATTCTGCAGTTCCAAGTTCCAACCTCTGAACTAGTTCATGGAAAACTAACCGTTATGGACATTCCTATGTACTGATTGCCACCCTTTAGCTTTGCATTAGGATGCCAAAATAAGCAGTTGCGCAGCTCTATAATATACAGTGAAAGAAAGCGTGTCGACAATGAAAATAGAATATTGTTTGGTTATTGCTATCATCACTCACGAGTCAATCACTCTAGACCTCGTTTTTTCAAACAAAATGGAAAGGCAAAGTGTCTATCTACCTTTTTTGTCTTCTACGCCTCGAGCATGTGCTCGTAGAAAAATGAGAGGAAGGTGTTTCTACTATCCAAAAGTCATGGGGCTCTACCAAATAAAAAAAATGGAAAGGGGACGGCAGTTTATTTGTACCAGCTCCTGAATCTACTTCTTGAAACAAAAAATTTCCGCGTGAACAGTACTAGGACAAGATAGAAATTGCAAGGTACATCAAGTACTCCTTCACAAAAGGGAAAGCAAGGTGGTTTTTTTAGTCAAATTACCGCACCATACTTAAAAATTGAGGGTCATGACACATTTAGTGAAATGATATAATTTGATATTTTCATGCTTTTAAAGCATGATATGTAATAAATATTGCAAAACGTGACAACCACAAGTGCCAATTTCACAAGTGCCACGATAATTAAAATTTAAGAAGAGTAGATCGAATACACAATGTTGTCTCTCTCTAACAAAAAATAAATATTAACACCCTCATTTTTCTCTTAAAAAACCTGTTAAACATTTAGATTTTGCCTTTAAATCAATCAAAAATTAAACTCATCCTAGTCTTTAAGCATCTTTTGATGTTTTTACATTGAAAACTCACTGTTCCATTTGTTGTCGCCGCCACCTCATCCATTCTTGTAGTCTTATAAGTAAGGTAAACATATTACATTGATATTAATTTGTATTTGGTTTGATTGAAATCAAATAATTGTTTAGGTTGAATTTAGGGTTTGTGATGAATTTAAGGTGTGTTGAATCAATGATAAATTAGTTAAAAATATATTCAATTAGAGTTTATTTGATATAGTTTAACATGAAAATAAGTTGAATTAATGATGAATTAATTATTTCAATTAATTATGTGTTGCGTTTAATTTAGGTTAAGTTGTCAAATTAGGGATTTTATGTATATTGTTGGAATCGACTAATAATATAGTTAAATACGCACACACGTTCATGAAATAGAGCATAAATGTAGCGGTTTACATGTTTCATTGAATTGTTGATAAGTTGATGAATGTAGTATTTTATTGGAATTAAATTAATTTGTTAAGAATTTGTGTTTGATTTAATGCAATTGAGCATTAAAAATATCAATCGATAATATATCATGAATTATGTTTAATTTTTTGTTAAGTTTGCTTTAATGTTAAATTTTGGGAATTTAATTGAATTTGCTATGAATTTTTTCAATTAGAGTTGAAGTAATGTAATTTAGTTAAAATCATGTTAAATTGACTAGAATCCGATTCATTTTACAGAAATTCTAATAACATATTTTTTTTTATTAACGTGGGTGTCTGGGCTAGCTTGCACGTACCTCGACTAATCTCACGGGCCCTAAAGTTAATGACCATGTAAGCCTCCAATGGCTCTGAAGGGACTCGAACTCGTGACCATTGGAGAGCAAACTCAGGGCCTTACCAATTAAGCTACCCCTCAGGGTTCTAATAGCATATTTATGTTATGTCATTATAGTAGTAATATATTTTGAGATGGTCGAGCTACATTGCTTGGATCGAGTAATGCGATAGTTTGACTATAAACAACACATTCCATTCGATATCAATACGACTGATGCTTTACACGCCATTACTTGTAGAGGTAAAAGTAATGATCACAACTAGTTAGGCAGGTATGGTGCTTATATCACAATATGATGCATAGAGAAATGATATATTTACAGAGATGCATCATGTGATTATTAACGAGAACTATATGATTTGGTATGTAAGTATAATGCAAAAGATCATTACTCTAGATCTCGAGCAGGTTCCTCCACCTGGATATATGCAGTACAAGCAATATGTTCAACGGATTCAACATCACATAAGTCATAAAGTCTTTTTATGATTAATATATGTTAATCGTTGAGTTTTATGTATTTATCTTTTAATCTAACATTAATATTTTATTAATATTAGGTTGGTTTCTTGCTACATGAGGGTAGTGAGGCCTCATCTTATCTTCTTAGTACTGGTGAAGAAAGCAAAATTCACAATGTAGCATCCAGGAGGTTAAATGTTTGTCGCACTGGACTTGAAACCTTTAAAGAGAGACTAACTCTTAATGATGTCATGGCAGAGAACGAGAACACTTAAGCAGGAGCTAGATCTGGTCAAGCTACTGATGAGCTCGGATCATCCAGTAGACAACGTAGATGTAGATAGATAAATGACTTATATTTATATATTCTATGATTCCTTGAATATTGTATTATTGAATTATTTTATATTTGTTTTGCGTGTGTGTGTTCTTGAGGCTACTTGTGATTGTGGAATATGATAACATGTTGAGTTTAGATAGAATTTGTTGATTGTATTTATTGTGTTTTTTTTTTCAGGTTTTTTAAGCGAGATAAAATTTTAGGTATAGTTTCTATATAAAAGAAACTATGTTTAAATTTTGATAAAATTGTAAATATTTTAACTCTTTAAAATCATAAAATAAATAAAATTTCAAATTAATAAAAATTATGATTTTATAAATTTTTTCAGAGACATCAAATGTCAAGAAAACATTGTGGTTCTGAAATGCAATATGTATCAAATATTATGGTTTTAAACTATGTTATTATTAAAATATTATATTTCTAAATTGTGATATTTTTAAACAGTATTATTTCACCCCAAAAAAATTCATTTTATATTATCAATATTTAATTATATTCCGATTTATCCAAACAAGGTACGCTTTACACAAGACCGAGAAGATGCAGATCTTGATAAAAGTCGTCCTCTATACATTATTGCATGCAAACTGCACTGTACATGATTCAATGTTGCTGACAAATGGCCAAAAGCTTACTGCAAGGCAAGGGTATAGTTAGTAGAAGAAAAATATCAAAATAACAAGGCAGTGGAAAAAAGTTTCTAATTTGTCTCTTAGATTATTATTTTTAAAATCTTACTACTATATTGTATGACATAAAGTGATGTGTAACCATAAGTCAGAATTTTATATATTAGATTGATAAATGAAGATGATTAAATAAATTATTTAATCAAGTTGTGTAACCCAAAATAGTTATAATTTTTATTATTATTATTAATTAGAATGTCCAGATCAGCTTGTACGTATCTTGATTATTCTCATGAGTTCTGAAGTTAATGACCATATAAGTCTCTAGTAACCGTCATATTAACAATTACATGATTCGAATCTGAGACCACAGAGAAAGCAAACATTTTAATCTCAAGCTCTTATCATTAGACCATCTACTAACTCTTCAAACGAGTTTGAATTTTATTGATGATTTACCAGCAGAAAATTAGATTCGATCTCAAACGGTCAGGAGGGTAGCAATCCAAAAATGGCTAGAAATTGTTGATGGATGAAGATTCCTTAGCTATTTCGCATTCCTCCATAAATGAGCCTCGTGCATGGAACTCACGACAGGTGAGCCAGGCTACTTGAGTTGGATTTTTCGAGAAGTGATTCCGAAGAAAAAATAAAGTGAAATTCCTCGGGCATATGCTAGCAGACAATAAAGGCAGTTTGAAAGAAGCTTTGTCAAAAATATATGAATTTATATCGTATCTTCACAGATTGAAAGAACAAGTACAAATAGAAACATTCAAAGGAACAAGATCAAACAAGAAAAAAAGGTAAGAAAATTCGAGAGTAAAATGGCTGAAGTTTGTCTTTTATCTGCACCGGTATCTTCACTGATTTTTTGTTAAGAGACCATTCCAAGACTTTAATTTTCTCAAAAATTACTTATGATCACATGCATTTGGTAACATCAAACGAATCTCTCCTTATTAATAAGTAGGAAACACCCTAACATCATCCAAGACAGGGCCACACATGTGACCATAATCATGTAACATGGTATGATAATATGCACTGTAAAATGTAATCCTTGTCCTAGCTGAAATTGCCTGGAACCTCAGAGTTGCAGTCTTGTATCCACCTTTTCCCTGTGAAACGTAGGGAACTTTGAGAGTTTCCCTGGCAGCAAATGCCTCAACCATCATTGACCCATGGCAAGCGTTCTTTGCATCTCCGATTGTGAATGTGAGGTTGTAGAATTTGTCAGGAATTGTCCTGATGACTTGTGCTATGGCACTCTCTCTTCCTGCTACTAATTCAATTGCCGCAAATCCTTTGGGCACAAGGAAATGCTTGCTGTCTATGTATTTTACTGGTTTGAGGGATTCGATGATCCAGCCAGGGAGGGGTGAAATTTGATCTTGTTGCCTGGGAGGGAGCAAGATCCCAGTTGAGAAGTTTTTGAACACATGCGGACCAACTTCAAAGCCACCATTTTTCACTAGGTTGCCTGTATAGAAAGAAATTTTATAAAAAAAAAATTGGATTAGGTTGTCTACAGAGCACAGAAACCAACATAAACTTCAGCTATTATAATGGATCCAGAAAAAAAATTCAGGACTTTACCTTTACTGTACTTCAGAGGTAATATCTCCTTGATTGCAATAGCATCCAAAAGAGGTCCGCAAGTGGGGTCTTCTTGGATGCCAGGGTTATGAAATGTGACCTTGACAGCTTTAGAAGTAGCCTTCCAAGCCAAGGCATAAGTGTCACCTCCATTGGTGCTATACAGGGTTTGAAGAGGAAGGTCACTTGACTGGCCAGGGACCGAGACTCTTAGCACCTCATCTTGAGCACAGGTTCTAGTGGCTCCAAACGTGAGTGCATAAATTGAGCCTGGTTTGACAGTAAGAGTTTGAGAGATAGACGCCTCGTTGCCTAGCCTCACTGCATGAACCCCACGAGGAATGGCTAGGTAGAAGCCACCTGGTTGTGGCCCGCCCGAGACATATTCTACTATGCCACTGATTTCCCATTTGGGGAGCGAGTATTTTCCTATTATCGCTCTTTTCTTGAGATTTGATTTTGCTGGTGCTTGCTCAAAGTTCCCATTTTCAACAAGTCCTGCAAAAAACTGCCTATATCAATAAATGTCAAGAAGCAGCTACACACACATAAAACAGCCTTGCTAAACCATTGAACCTTTTAATTTGGAACATTAGCCTTAGCTAGGCAAGTGTTACAACTAGCACTATTTCGTCTGAAAGATCACATGAAAAATATTGAACACAAACGAGTAATGAAGAAAGGTGAATGTTTACCATCAAGAGGACGAGGTGGGATAGCAGCATGAGCTGAGCCTTGGCAAAATGAGAGAATGATTGCAAAGCATAGAGCGAGAAACAAAGCCATTGTATTTTTCTTGTCAAGAAGCAATTGGAAGTGGCTCTCTAAATAGGGCAAGAAAGTTCCCTAGTGGGTCAAAGTTTTTCTGGCAAAACCACTTGTATATTTTAGTATACAAATCCGACACAAACGTGGATACCATGAAGATATATAGGGAGAGAGAGTAACAAGCCACGTTCAAGAAGCACCAAATTAGGCGTGAGTTATGTTTGTCTGTCCTTTTATTTTCAAAATCAAAGTCCCGGTTTTCCTAGCAGCTTCTTCTTCATCGGTTGCCGTGACTTGCACTCCTTTTAGTCTTCTTTATATGATATTGATTACTTCGTGTTTATGTTAAAGTCTTTTATTTTCAGATTTTAATAAAAAGCAAATATTTTTATACATCATTAATAAAATAATAAGTTTTTAGAAATACCTTTTATATACCTTACATACCAGTCTTTAATACTTATATTACATAGGATTGTTTAAATCAGATATAAAACTTTAAAATTTAATAATACTTAAGATTTTTTATTTTTACATATTTATCAAAACTCATGTTATTTTAAACTTAACCGACTCTTAAATTCAAATATCTTAGATTTAATATATTTATCAACCTTATATTATCTTAAACTTAACTAAATATTAAGTTAAATCACAAGCCCATTTAAATTAATCAGATTTTTATTTATAAAAATTTTAACGTAAAGTTAACTGGTGTCACATGCAAGAGATTAAATATTAAACCAAGGAGGTACCAATTTCGTACGCGGTTGACTTGAATTGAACGTGCATATGCTAAGAAATAGATGGGATCTGTCCTCAACATTGAATTTATCTTGCTGGACAGATTGTAAAAATGCCTGTCTTGATTTCTGGACCGAACACAGAAGTGCTTGGTGTTGTGTGAAATTAATGTAACTTCATGTGTTTTAGCTTTTCTATCGGTAATGGTCGGTGCTTGAAACCATAAATTAATTAGAAAAAGGCACTGTTTGCTTCTTCTTCTTTTGGTTTCTCCCTCAGTGCCAGAGTTTTGTGTATAAATTTTTCTCAATATTAATTCTAAGTTTGAAATTAGAAAATGAAATTAAAAAAAAAAAAAAGAGTAGATGTTCTTGACCACTAAATTTGTACCTGAAAAAACTTGCTAAGTTGTAGCGATATCCCTTGTTTTCACTACAATCTTCAACTGCGGGGTTTTATGGGGTGTGGTGCTTGAAATAATTGTTGTGTTTAATTTTATTTTTTTATATACTTTCAGGAGACTAAGATTATTGCTTGGTAATATTTTTATTAATTAATTTAATTTATTTTTTATTCTTGATTTAAAAATAAATTATAGGTATATTCAGTTAAAAATAACTTTGACTTAAATAAAATTTGTTATGAAATTGAGTTAGAATTTATATTTAATTGAAATTTGAAATTCTTAGCGTCTTAGAGCCTTGAATTGGGCTGGACACGGAAAAAAAAAAACTTGAAGTTAGCCCACTGAAATTCATCTCTCTTTAATGCATGAAAACAAATATACTAGCTCGTGAATCTTGTAGTCTACCAACCCGCATGAGTTATTTAAAGACAATATTAGGCCCGGTAAAGCTGAACTTTGACTTAGCTCTAGGCTTTTATACAAAGGCTTAGCCCATTCTAGATTATCCCCTTTTGCATCTCATGGTTCCTGTTTTCAATCATGTTGTTATTAAGATTTTATTTATTTAATTTTTTATGTTTTAAAAA
>Ga0325411_1001263_pt1 | contig 28022 bp, 24 predicted proteins | sample PopdelMetagenome_13_FD_206181 | JGI IMG/M metagenome (GOLD analysis project Ga0325411, IMG submission 206181) | Populus deltoides microbial communities from Bellville, Georgia, United States - Xylem-PdIQD-R4 | ecosystem: Host-associated > Plants > Phyllosphere > Stem > Wood/Secondary xylem...
TTTTTTTTACGGTGCCGCCACTCTCTCTCATCTTCACCGTTTTTTCCTTGGCTGGAAATCACCATAACCAGCGAGCACCAAATCTCCCCCTCATCACAAGCTACAACCCCTCATCATCGGGAAAAAACAAAAAAAGATTAGAGCTCATCTTTTTCTCTCTCAGTCATTGGCCACCAGCAAAGGAAACTAGTGACCAAGCCTCCGCCCACCCATTTTTTTCTCTCCTAGTTACTGGCCACCAGCAAAGGAAACTAGTGATCAAGCCTCCCCCCATCAACTCTCAACCGTGGGGAAATCTAAAGAAACACACACACAAAGTTCCCCTCACTTTCTTTTTCTGTGGCCGATCCTTCATACCAACCACACATTATCTCCTTCCCCTATCAGCAGCTCTCATTCTCCCTCAGCCGACTACCAACAACAATGGAGAAGCAGCACTTGAAGACCTTATGGCTACAACCACAAGCAGCTTCGAAACAGTGAACAGTTTTCCTCAGAACTCAGCTACAGCAGCAACCTCTTCTCTTCGGTCTAACACTTCAAGGAACACCAATATCGTAATGCAATAGTAACTGTAGTCATATCCTTCCTCCCAGAGCATCAAATAGCAGCAGCAGCATGATAACCAAATATTCTTCCAGCCTCTATTGAAGCAACGTTTGGAAGATCTTCTTTGCGCCAGCACCCTGTCTCTACCTTGAACAGCAGATTGGATTGACAACCGCGAGCAATACCCGACCGTCTCCCTCAGCGTCACCTCCAGCAATAGTTGTGCCCAAGTAATCTTATTCTTTCCCTATTTTGATAAATTAATTACATTGTTATTGTTGCATGCATGCATGAATTATTCAAGGATAGGGATGGTGCTTTTGTTGGTTGAGTTTTGTCAACTGCGTATTCTGTGGGGGAGGAGAAAACAAGGGTGTCTTATGGCAACCAAAACAAAAAAAAACATGCGTGTGACCTGATCCTGAAGGATGGGGGTGGGGAGACGACGACCAGAAAGGAAACACCAAGCTTTTTTTCTTTTGAATTTTTTTATGGGGGTGGCTGCACACAATGATGTTCTAGGTTTTTTCCGCGTATTTGTGCTTTATTCCGCTTCTTTGTAATGTCCCCCCTATATTTATAGTACAGGAATCCCACTGCATATGAAAAATTAAGTTTTAAACAAATTCATTCTTTTCTTTAAAATTTGAATTTGATTAAGAATCAAATTTGAAAATGGATAACTACCATTATCTTAATGATAAAGAGAAAATAAAAAAAACACATTGTAGTCCCTAGTTTTCTCACAAGTTGACAAATCACACTTTTCATCGAAATAAATCCCTGATTTTTTAATTTTAAATTTTAATCTTCGTAAAATTAAATTAAAAGCCAATAGACCAAAATTAGGTTATAACAACTTTGACCACTCTCGCTTCCATTTTTCTTTTACTTTCACTTTTTGTGATTTCTCTATAAAAACAAATTGTTAAAAAAGCCTTAAGCAAAACTTGCTCTGTTTCTTAAGAAAAAATTGTCATTCTAGGTATTCCCTACCCCTAAAATTTCTCCTTTTTTTATTTTTATTAGAAAAAATGAACTCTAAAAGAGTTATATCTGACCCTAAAAGTTTGGATGTTGCTTCCTCTAGTGATGAGTTCAGGTTTCAACTAGAAATTAAAGGAAGCAATAGGGGACAAGGGTCCATTAGACTAGGCTCTAAAACTACAAGGAGTGAAACTTCAATGTCCATCTCTGAAAAAGGGGGGAAAGTAGTTCTTAACATCGAAGAACTTCTTCCCTTGTTACTTTTAGGGGACACTTGGGAAGAAGAAGGTTGCCTTAAACCCCTCAAAATGATGCACTTAGCACCATAAACATAGATGAGGTAGCCTTTGTAAATGATCAGTGGCCAAGAGATTACATGGTTAAATTGCCTTTTAGGGATGAAAGAATTATCCAAATAAACTTGGCCTCCATCCGGGGCCACTTTGAAATTATTGCCCCAATATATATGTACAAGTTGGGGTATAACTTTCCTCTCCAAGGTATATTAGAGAAGGTTTTTGGTATTATATATATTGGGTCTAGGCCAGCTGTATCCCAACAAATAGATAATCTTATATGATTTTGACAAGTTTCTCATGCTCGTTGGAATCAAGCCTACCATAAATATCTTTAAGATTTGTTACCACTTGGTTATCAGTACTGATAGTGACAATGATATGTGCTAGTTTTTTTACCTTTGCCAACAAACTCACTAGATCCATTAAAGGGACCTTGCAGAGCAAGCCTGAACTTGTTAAGAAGTGGAAATGGATGTGGATGACAGTGATATATAATAGGATGGTCAGCCCTAGAGATAAGATGCAAGAAATCTAAGGTTGAGCCCACTATTTGAGAGTAACCCCTCTGAGGTAAACAATAGGCCCTGTTTGAGCTCGAATGATGATAAAACATATACTGTGTTGGCCTCAACCTCAACTGAGCACGACGTTAAGAAAATGACCAAAGGGAATTACCATGCTTGTTGCAAAGTATGGAGCTTCTTTATCTCTTGTTTATGTGCTTCAAAATATTCATTTCTGACCTTGGTTTTATGTAGGGTTAATAACCAAAGGAAAATGAAAAATTTCAGTAAGGTCTGTTAATGAGTGTTTGTTTATATCAAGAAGAGGATCTTTATCTCTTAAATTAAGTGGATCTAGGACTAGAGTAGAGATGAAAAATGATCTAATCAACATAAACGAGCTTTCTTTTCCTGAGAAAACTATTCATGAGAAAGCAATGGCTGGAGCCACTACTCTCGTGGAAAAGAGGGGAGCCACCACTTCTCTGGTTGAGGGTTAGCTGGAGTTGACCCCTCTTGAAGTGATTGTGGGTGTTGCTACCTGTTTTAAGAGAAAAATGGTCTCTACCCCTGTGGAGTTTAACATTGTAACCTCAACTATGAAGACCTCTCATGTGGCACTGCCAATGCCTTCACCTTCGATTTTAGTTGTAGAGACCTCTTTAATTTTTAGGACTTCTGCCCATGATGTTTTTTGAGTTAAACAACTTAGGTTTGAGGATACTTTTGCCAACCTTATTTTTGGTCGAGCCCTTTATGCTTTCCTTACTTTGATCAAAGAGGAAAAACAGTCCTTGGAGGCTATTCTAAGTGGGAGGTCTAGCTTTAGAGAAAATGGCATAAATGTGGTGAAACACTTATAAAAGGTCCAAACCATACCTTCATACATCTTGATGATGTCTAATGAGAGCTACAATTACCATCTAACTTTTACTGGATAAATGATCTTCAATGTAGGAAACTCTCTTGTCTGACCTAACTATTTTAGTTTATCACTATTATTTTTAATAATTATTTGTTCTTAGTAGATTTTGATGAGTGCGCTCATTTTAAGAGGTGTTGAATGACTGAGAGGAACCAAGTAAAGAAGGGCATTGCTAAGCATAGGGCAGGCCATATTACCTTTTAAAGAAGGAACCTTAATATAGCTTATACAACGTTGAAGGATGAAATCGAGAGATTAGGTCCTTCATATGGGATCCATTAAAAAAAAGTTTTATCTGGCCTATAATGAAATGGACTCCCTGGAGTAGGGGATAATTGAAATGAAGGTATCCCAATATGCTCTGAAGGTTAAGTTCCTTGCTGTTAAGAAAGAAGCCTAGAGCTCCCGTACGCTTTTAGAGGCTCTAATGAACTCTTTTGAGGAGTTCTATAAGTTTTTTGGAAGGTCTACGACTCTAACTTAGATAGTTAGGGACAAGATATTTATTGTCATATCCAACTTGTATTTCTTTAATATGTTTAGAGGAATGCAAGTGAACTTCAGTGTTGCCTTGCATCCCATCCTTATGCCTTTCATTGATGTCTTCCTTATTAGGGCTGCAGCTACCCAATATGGAAAGTACCTTACTGAAAAGTCTGATCTTAATATTTAAACTTTAGCCCCCCCAACTCCACTTAGCTTTGTAAATAACCTCGATCTTAAAAGATTTGTCACTTTATAATGAATCATTACATTTTATAAACTTGGTATTTTATTCATTTTCATGTTCAATGAGAAATATTTTGTTAGATTTGTGTAGTCTGTGGGTCCAATACATATACATATTAAAAACATTTAGGAGAAAATCCTTTAGGCAGTTTGTATGAGTCGAATGCCCATACTTAGAAAAATATTCAGGAGAAAATCATTTAAGTGGTTTATATAGTTCCAACACCCATACTTAGAAAGATTTTTAAATTATTGCAAGATTTGAACTTTGCCTAACCTTAGTAGGACTCTCCCCTTACCTGGAACCAATAGAAAATCTAGGTTGCAAGTATATTCTTATTCAAAAGTTCTTACTCCTTTCTTCTAGCTATAAATGAACTTATCCCTGGTGAATTGGTGATAAACCCTTAGACATCAATTAGAAAATTAGTGAGGGCATCACTTAGAGGTTGGTGTTGTTGAATTAAAGAGGCCCTAGACCCATCCCTTTGAGAGGTATGCAATCATACTAGGAAGACTAAGTCAATTTCTTAGAGAATTGTGCAATCGCATTAGGGATATCGAGACAATCCCTTCCTTAGATAAATATGCAATCATACTAGGAAGATTATTTATCAATCATTTTCAAAGGGAGTTGTGCTATCTTATTAGAAAGACCATGTCAATCCATTGGAATATTGTGTAATCTCACTAGAGAGATTGAGTCAATCCCTTCCTTAGAGAAATATGCAATCGCACTAGGGAGACAGGGTCAATTCCTTCCTTGAAGAAATATGCAATCACACTAGAGAGATCCTTGATCAATACCTTCCAATGTGAGTTGTGGTATCGCACTAAGAAGACCATGTCAATCCCTTGGGGAATTATGCAATCTCACTAAGAAGACCAAATCAATCCATTTTCTTAAAGAAATATGCAATTTCACCATAGAGATATTTGATCAATCTATTCAAAGTTGAGTTGTGTTATTGTATTAAGGAGATTACAACAATCTCTTAGAGAATTATACAATCATTATAGAGAGACCAAGTCAATTATTTCCTTAATGAAATGTGCTATCACACTAAGATCCTTAATTAATCCTTTCCAAGATAAGTTGTTGAGAGGTCTTTAGGCATTACATGAAAAAAATAAAAACATAATCATTTTGAATTAGTCATTCATATAAAAAAAACTTACATTCTTAGTCATTAACTGTGGTATATTTTCAAATGATCAGAGTGTCAAGTGCAAGAGAGACTCTTCTCATCCATATCTTGTAGATGGACAAGTAGAAGAAATTATATTCTGACTTAAAGTGATCAAATTATTGCATAACCTTTGGATTCTCTCCCAAATAATGCATATCTTGTATTCATAATAAATCATATCTTCCAAGCTGTTTTGGAACATTCTTGATCATTAAAGTAGTCTTTTATACTAAAGTAACTTCATCGGTACCATAAAAAAGAGCACAAGAAAGTACAACATTCTCTTTTTGATTGAGTAATGCCAAAACAATTTATGGAGCTCCTCTTGACTAATATACTGGTGTTAAAACATGATATAATTTTAGCATAGAGGTCATTAAAACCCATGATAGAGCCAGGATCTAGGTTGTTATACCATGCTTGTTGGGCCTGATTTTGTCCTTGAGTGTCAAGTACTACCTCATTGAGGAGTTACACTTATTTGATGAGTTGTTGAAGTTAAGTTGGGTAGAAATGTCCATTATGACATGGAGGTTTGTCACACGTCCTATTTTAGGAGTGTTTTGATTATCTGTCATTGATAATGATTAGGGATGTCAATAAACTAGTTCTAGAAGAATAATTAATGATTTTTTTTATCATTTCCCCACAAACGATGCTAATGATGATGTTTCAAAATATCTAAGTAGGTTAGGAATGAGGCTTATGTGTTGGATAATCAGTTAATCTCTTGGTTCTAATAATCTGATTCATTCTTCTTAGCTAAAATGGCTAGTAACTGTTACCTAGTGAGCCAAGGTGATTAATGGTTGATTCTTGCAAAAGGTCTTTTTTGATAGATTTAGAGACTCTCAAATGCTCAAATAAGTATCTTTATAAAGAGAACATACAATTATATTTTAGAGAGATAAACTCTGAAATTATACATGCTAAAAATATTAAGAATAAAGAGATTGTAGACCTTTTTCCTAGGTGGTCTAGGGGGTATTTATAGCTCTTGAACCTTGTTATATTGATGAAATTGAGGGACCAGAGAGTTATTTTCTCTTGATATCGTTAATGAGGGATAAATATCATGATGTTGGGTCTGGAAGCTTGTCAAACCTATATATACTCGGGCTCAGCATGTACTAAACCAAAAGATGTAAGGTCTGGTAACTTGGTAAACCCATATCTGTTTGGGCTCAGGGCATAGCTGAACCTGAGGATGTTGGATTTGACAGCTCGCCATACTCAAATGTATTTGGGCTCAGCGCATAGCTGAACCTAATGACGTTGGGTTTGACAACTTGTTAGGCCCAAGTATGCCTGGACTCAGTGCTTAACAGAACCCAAGAATGTTGGGTCTCGAAGCAAACCTAATCTATGCCATCTAAGTCTAACATCTTGTCAAGTCCATATATATCGGGTTATTACCCTACCTTTGACCCTTTTAAAAATAAACTTAGACTAATAAATAAATTTTAAAAATATATTGATTCATCACAATGGTTATATATATATATATATATATAACATTGAGCAACATCCAACCACATTTATAGAGAAGAGTTCATCTAGCTGAATCGTTGTCAATAACCGGATGTTAAAAGATATCATTTTGAATCTTAATCGGATACTATTATTTGATGTTCCTGGAAATTATGGCTTATACACGGCTACCAAAGCTAAAATGATCCAAGACACCGTAAAAACAAGTTTTTTTTTGTTAACAAAATAAAAATAATAATAATAAAATAACACAATGTAAAAAATATCTAAAATGACAGAAACTTCATTTGAAACAATCCTCTTCACATTAACATGTACATGTTTGATCTAACGGTGAGGTGAATGAAGGTGGGGTTCAGAGTTTTTGAAAAAAAAAAATTTTGTCATAGTTTACAGTTTTTTTTTTTTTATATATAAAATGAACTATGAGGTAATTGTGTTACCCCCGATTGCTGATTGCTCTATTTCACTATTACCAAGCAGGAAAGTTGAGATAATAGTTTTACTAAGTTATAAATAGCACAACTTGAGTCTTTTAATTATATTAGATTCTTAAATATTTTTTTTATATAGTTAATTTTTTAAAAACTATGTTAAATTACCAAAACAATTCCTTGAAAACAGCCTCAAAATACAATTAACCAAAATGGTTATGGCAAAGGCGTTAACCATAACCTTTTGTAGTGATAATTTTATTATTCTGCTAGGTGTTAACTACTTGAGACCAAAGTTATTCCTGCGTCTATGGTTTCATGGGCTAGATGGGCTTAGTTAGGCCTAATTTCTTTAATTCATGCGCTAGTGGGCTCAAATTAGGCTCCTGTGTATGCACAATATAGAATCGCATCACAACAGCTAATTTGTATGCATATTATAAACAATACCAAGAAAAATCATGGTAATACCCAATAACTTGGGAATTGAATCTTGTTTGCTCAAGGGATGAGAAGAATCAATGGTATATTTTAAAACTTAAAATCCAATGGTGTTCTAACATATAAGGGGAAAAAAAGCCACAATCGTGACTCTTGAAGCATGAAAATTCTAAACATAAATATACAATAAAGAAGCATGCAATAAGAGTATTTGATAATCTCTTAACAAATTGGCTATCAAATTGGTCATTTGTAGTAAGACATATAGAGCTTACTAGGATTGGAATGCAATATTGCACCATGACATTCCATTTTCAATATGTTAAATCTAGACATAAAGTGAGACATTTGTGATGAACAAGTCCATGTTCTAAAAACAATGGCATGTGAAAAATAGTTATATATCTCTGTAAATAATGTTTGTTTACAAGTGTTTATGGCATTTGGGTGGTGAAATCATGTGTGAGTTTTTCATGAATGCTCACTTATCCAAAAGAACATGTAAAATTACAATATCTGAGGACCTCCTCAAATATATTTATTGCTTTACTTTTCACAATCAGACCAATCCCCTCAAAATAATCATAGGTCAACATATTCGATCTTTTTGTAGGACAATGGATAGGTCAATGCAATAATTTTTGTTTATACATTGTTTTTTAAAGTTTTTTTTGCTTGAAAATCTATTAGAATAATATTTTTTTGAAAAAAATTCATTTTGCCCATGCTTCTCTGGATAAAATAGTCGTCTACAAACATTAGGTGGGGCTTTTTATCGTGGAGGTGAGCGTTGAGATGCAGCAATTTGTTGAGGAGGAGCTGCAAGTTGTGGTAGTGGATTCTCTCTCACTTGTTGGTTTGCTAGGACTGTCTGGGTAAGGAGTTGTATTTGTTCCCCCAGTTGTTGAAGGATCACTTGTATGATAGTTGAGATATCTATTGTAGCAGGAAGATCGGTAACTCCTCTCATTCCTGGAGTGTCCTAATTTTCTACCATTAATAATTGTAATTAAAGAAAACTGTATCTATGACTTTTTGTAGAGTTTCTCACAGACGACACTGCTGATGATGTTTAAAAATTCAAGAACATAAAAATAAAAGGTTATTTGGTGTTTGGGATAGGTGCTAATTTATACGTTAAGTATTTGGATTTCTTCTCAATCTAAAGAACTCCAAATCTATTAAAATGGTCTTGAATACCTGCAAGAAAAACAATCCCAAATGAGGAAACTTTTAGATCCTCAAATGGTAAAGTCAGTATCTTATAAAATATCAAGGTAGTAGAGAATTTAATATCATGACCACTTCTCATGAAGCTCTCATAATGTATTTATAACCCATAAAATGAGTGTCTGCAGGGTAATTACCTTGATAGCATTGAATGAGGGATACATATCTCTTACCTAATAAGAATATGGTGGGTCCATGAAAGACTTTGATATACCTAAAAAGATGTAGAAAGACTAGAGTTTAAGACGTCAATTAGCTAGAATAAAGATTATAGTTCTTTTATGAGGTTTGACCTAAAGGAGCTCGGTTATTCCTCTGAGGTTAGACCCAAATAAGGATGATAATTATCTTGGACTTAGCTGACTACCAAGTTCAGATGTCTTAGGTTTGGCATGCATGCCAGACTCATGCAATCTAGAGCATGGCACATCGCTAAGTCCAAGCGTCTTAGGCTTGCTAACTACCAAGTCTAAGAGTATTGCATGCCAGACCCACACCATCTTGGATTTGGCTGACTGCCAAGTTCAAGCGTATTGAGTCTAGCATGCGTGCCAGACCCACACCATCTTGGATTTGACTGACCGCTAAGTTGAAGCGTATTGAGCTTAGCATGCGTGTCAGACCCACACCACCTTGGACTTTGCTGACTACCAAGTCCAAACGTATTGGATCTGACAAGCGTGCCAGACCCACACTATCTTAAACTTGGTGTACTGTCAAGTCCTAGCGTATTGGGTCTGGCACGCGTGCCTAACTCATGCCATCTTGGACTTGGCTATTTGCCAAGTCCAAACATATTGGATTTGGCATACAATCCGGACCATACATTTAATAAATACATAAATAAAATTTACTCATCACCCATCAAAGCAGCCTCTCCAAAGCAATAGCCAAAATCCCCAAGAGAACAAACTGCAAAACAAACACATGAGCAACAGAATGTAAGCACTCAATGCACAATAATGGCCCACCCCACCCACCAACTAAGAAAAAGGCTCACCATACACCCAAAGACCAGCCACAATGAAGTCATCCCAGCCCAGCCAAAACCCAATCAAACCCAACAGCCTCGTGACCTCCACACGACTACCCTCTTGAACGCAGCTGCAAACGCCCCAACAAACGATCCTAGACCAGTCAAAGCCAATCAAGAGACACTAGCAAGCTTCACAGGCCGAGATGCAAATTTGAAAATAAAGTTCAACTCACGCGAAAAGAGTGGAAAAGTTCAATTTCTTGACGAGAAAGACTGTTAGAGTCCACAATGTATTCACTCAGAAGTCACAGTCTTTTACTTAGGACCTTTAGTTTTCTATTGTGATTTTGTAATTTGTAATGCAATAAAGATTTTGTTAATTAATACTAATAGCAACCCAATATTAGGCACCGTAAGTTATGAAGGGAAGAACCTTGCTACAACATTAATTCACACGTTTCTCATCTATTTAATCACGAGATGGATTTTGGAGGAGACTAGCTATGTGGCCCGCGCTCCGCTGAGGGTCAAATATTTTTATTTTTTATAAAAAAATATTTATATAGATTTTTTCAACGCATTTTGATAGTTTAAAAAATATAACAAATCAAAAAATATATTTTCATGACAACCATAGTTATCAAACCCGACATAGGGGTTAACCTGGCCAAAGGGTCAGGTTCTGAGTTAGATGGGTTAGCTCGGGTCAAATCGGGAAAATTAAAAAAAAAAATTGAGGTTTTAATATTTTATATAAAAAAATTAAGAAATAATTCATGTGGATATAAGCTATACATGTTGTAAACAATTAAGTTTAAAAGATTACCTCAAAAGGTTTTTTTTATCCTACATTGAAAAAAATAACTTTTTTCTTGTGAACATAAAACATATATACTAAAGGACTTCAAATCTTACATTGAAAAAATAAAACATTCTTCTAGTATTTATATAGTGAACTTTGAAATGAATTAGTAATCAATTGAAAAATATGAAAAAAAGATGGGTCTCTAGGTAGAAGAAGAAAAAATTTGAAAAAAAAGGACTCTACTGGGTTTTTGCCGGGTCGCTCGAGTTCCGGGTTGACCCGGCGTGTCAACTGGTTTCCTCTAGCCCAATTGCAGTCCTGGATTTCGAATGAAACAGACCCAACCAACGCTACTGGGTTCTGATGCTGGGTCATGCTCGTAGCTCTAGGCCCATCGCTACTGGGTCCTGCTGTCAGCAATACCCAACAACAATAAGTCATGGTGGCAACAAGGCCCACCACTGCTGGGTACTGGTGGCAGTAGAGCCAAATTTTAATGGGACCTGCTCACAGCTCTGAGCCCACCGCTGCTAGGTCCTGCTGTCAACAATATCCAGTAGCTATCTACTGAGTCTACAATGTCGTCCATAATAAATGAGTCTGTGTTCATAATAAATGCACAATGCTTCCCTTGCGTTTTAAAACAGTGTTTGTATATATAATATAATATAATATAATATAATATAATATATAATAAGTAATTTAAAGGAAAAGCAAAGCAACAATCAAAAGCAGTGAAAAACAACTTCTTTCTTGATTCACAATACATGTATTCAGTAGAATTCCCAATAATTTTAGAGTTTTTTATAATAAGTCATTAGATTGGCAAGCTTTTGTATGCGTATTCGTCAAGGAACAAATTTATAATGAATTTTTTTTAATTTAGGAGATGTTTGGAGTCGTAATTTATTTTTTAAAATATTTTTAATTAAAAATACATCAAAATAATATATATTTTTATTTTTTAAAAATTATTTTTAATACCAATATATCTAAATAATTTAAAAATATTAATTTAAATTAAAAAAATAAATTTATTTTATAAAAAGATTAATATATTTAAATTATTTTAATTTATTAATATCAAAATTAAATTTTAAAAAATAAAAAAATTATTTTAAAATATTTTTAATCCAAATAAATCTTAAGTTTTGAAAATAAAAAAACAAGTGTACAAAACCAATGGTTGGTTTAATCATAGTTTTAAAATCTGGTCTGCCTCGGTGGTTCAATGCAGGATCCGAGACAGAAACCAGGTCGGGTTTAAAAAAATAAAAAAAATTAAAAACCCGAGTAACATGGCTAGTTGACCTGATTGACTTAGTTGATTAACCTAGAAAAACTTAATTAAAAATTTAGTTGTAACTCATTGATTATTTATTTTTTTAATTAAAATAATATTATTTTAATTTATAAAAAAAATTAAAATTAACCTGATGAACCAAACAACTACCGGACCGAGCCATTAATTTGGCCCCCCATCCGCCATTAACAAACCTTGAACAGTCTATTCATTTCTATCCCACGAGAGGTAAAACTGTCATTTTCTTAACAGGCAGACAGTAGATGCCAGTCACTGTCAATCTGCTGCAGTTGATAGCGTTCCTTTCATACAAGAACAAAATCTCTCAAATTCCAACAAGCAAAAATCCTAGAAACAAAAAAGAAATGATATATGTAAGAAAAAAAAAGAGTTAATGCATTTAGTCAGATCAATGACTGCCTAACTGCCTCCTCTAATACTGCCTACAATTCTCTTCCCTGCTGCTTGTTTCTGCCATTTAACATAAAGGAAAACAGAGAAAGAAACAATGGTAGTTGGAGGCGCTGCTAAAGTTGGTGTGTTCGCACCATTTCCTGTCAAAGACTAGCTCCCTGGCTTTGATTTCTGTGTCTTCAGCTCTCCTTCTTGGCGTAATAATTACTCCTTTGCTTTGTTTTTAAGTTTGAATGCATTACATTATGGAAACTCTGTTCTCTTCTCCTTCCTTTTCTTCCTTCGACTGCTCTTCGTTTTCATGCCTGTTTTTGCTCTTGATTACCTCATTCTCTTGACTTCACCATTGATGAACCCCCCCCCCCCACCTGACAAAATTAAGATTTAAATACTTACATTTATTTAAAGTTCAGTACTTGATTGTGATTATGGTATAGCCAATACTAAATTCTAGTGCAGTAAATCAATTTTTCTAAAAACTTGTTCGATTGAATGCAGCTGAAGCAATACTACTAGGTTTTCAGCATTACCTAGTGATGCTCGGGACTACTGTGATCATTCCTTCCATATTCGTTCTTTTGATTAGCCGTTTCAATGTAAAAACCATATATGTGATTAACAGATTTTGATTTTGATTTCAAGTTTGTGTTTCTATAATTTCCTTCTAGCTGGATATTTATATTTTTGTAGGTGGAGAAGGCTGAGATGATTAACACGCTGCTCTTTGTTGCGGGTATAAACACTCTCTATTGCAGACATGGTTCGGCACTCGGCTTCCTGTGGTCATTGGAGGATCCTATGCTTTTTAGCATCCCCACAATAACCATTTCTTTATCTACTAACAATAGCACTAATGTCATATTTCTTACTCTACGTCAGGTTAAGTTTAGTTCCCTCCCTCACTTTGTAAATGCCATTCTCAAATTTTATGCCCGTGTTTGTTTCTTGGAGAATATGCAAGGAAATGCTTAAAATTACCCGTTATTTTTGGAAAGTGCACGAGGAAAGTAAAAGAGTTAGAATTGACTATCATATTTCTATCACATTTGTGGTTGTTTTTTTTTTTAAGTTTAAGCTATCCATGAAAGCTGTACAAGGAGCATTGGTATCTTTGGATTCTGGAGACTCTTTGCAAGGTATGAGGCTGCGATATTATGTAAGTGTAGTTGGGATGACTTAATGCACCATTCACTTGCTTAAGGAAGCTTGATCTTCATGTTCCTTGATGCAGATTTCTCAGCCCTGTTGCTGCAATACCTCTTGTGATTCTTACCGGACTTGGGCTCTATGCACATGAATTCCCACAAGTAAGAATGCCAAACACCCAATTCTACTAGTTTTGCTGGGGAAATGCATGCAGTGATAATTAAAATCTCAAGCTCTAAACCTCTTCTATTGGAGATGCATGTGCTTCAAAATAATATACAAAGCCCATTATGTTTGCTGAGAGAAGCAAAACTTGTTGGTCGTCATATTTGTGTGATTTCTTAATAATTAAGGGAACACATCATTGGAAGCAGGATTTTTTTGTTTTTCTTCCCTGAGTTCATACCTCTGATCTTTTTTGGATAACAACTTCCTTATTCATGTTTTAAACGTCTTTCTTCCTTTGTGCATTTCCCAATAGCTTTCCTGACCATTCTTGCTTCTGTTCCTACAATTGCCAACTGGAGAGAGTATAGCAGGTCCATAGAAAAACTGGTGTTCCATGTCTTTAGTCGGTTGCCTCAAGATAATTTAGTTTGAATAGATGGCCGTTTAAGCTTTGCACAGTCTAGTAGGCTTGATCTATTAAGCTAGTGATGTTATAGATGGAACAGCTGTCAATGAAACTACATGTGTTAGTGCTGCTTTTTCTTCCATTTGGGTATCAAGTTTTGTTTAATATGCTTCTCTTTGTTGATGCTTGTAGCTGGCAAAATGTGTTGAAATTGGAATCCTGGCACTCCTTTTCGTGGACTTCATATCTCAGGTGATCAACATCCTCAATTATTTTCTTGTATCGTTGATTAAAAGATTTCACTGTTTTTTTTTTTTTTTATTGAAAACGTGCTTGTAAGATCAGAGCCTCTCTAGGATCTTAATTGATATCATGTTCATATTCCTAGTTGGAAGAAGAGATCATTAGCAAGAGGCATCATCTCTTTCAATAAATTTGGTTTCTTCATCTAGTACAATTGGCTTATTAACAGAAATTGAGGGTGGACTACAAAAATAATTCAGTAGCCAAGTGTTTTAGTAGGTAAATAAAGGAGCAGGGTTGGTTTCCGGTTCCTAGGCAATGGCCTTGTGTCCTCACTATTTGCTCTTCTTTAGATGGTGTACCTTGGATATCCTGAACTAGTTTATTAAATTTGAGAATGCAAGCACCTTTTTTCCACCCAATTATGTGCTCTAACTGGATACAAGTTAGAGAGAGTTACCTTTTCTTTATTATTATTCTTTTCTACTTTTGGTTTTTTCAAGTTTCAAATAATTTTACCTAATATCGTGGAGTTTCTTTTTTCTTTTCTTACACAATAAACAATATTGCAGTGTGTTCCTCACATGATGAAATCAAGGAGCACCATATGCAGTCGGTTTGCAGTTCTGTTTGCCATTGCAGTTGTATGGGCATATGCCAGCAGTTTTGACTGTGGCTGGTGCATATAATAATAAGCATCCAGACACACAACTTAGCTCTCGTGTTGATCGTGCTGGGCTCATTAGTGCTGCTCCTTGGTGAGCTTTGATCTACTATAGAAACCTTGAATCATTTAATTCCTTTTTTACCATAACATATAAATTCACAGGATGAATTATTAATATTCAGGATAAAGGTTCCATATCCATTTCAATGGGGACGTCCCACTTTTGACGCTGGTGATGTTTTTGCGATGATGGCTGCTTGTTTTGTTGCTATAGTTGAGGTATGATTTATCAAGATAATTCCCATCTGAACTCCTTTTATAGATGCCAAATACAATGGTTTGCCTAATTTAAGTTCACTGACAGTGAGGATTTTGCCGGTTCTAAATCATATTTGTAGATGCTTGTTCTTTAAATAAATTTAATGCTTGGTGTATGAATATTGTCAGATAGAAGATGGATTAATAAACTTTCTTTTGCGAGAATTTATATGTGGATGAATAGTTGAACCCTATCATGAATTGCTTGAATTCTGAGTCCCCATCTCCTGTTCTTTTATAATTCTTTTTTGTTGAAAGTTCCCTAACAAGCACTCCACTTATTCAATCAATGCTGTTAATGTTATGTTACTTTTCTGCAGTCTACTGGTACAATTATTGTGGGATCAAGATATGGGAGGGCCACTCCTCTGCCTCCTTCTGTACTCAGCCGTGGTATTGGATGGCTGGTAGGACATAACCAATTGGTGTCTCATTATATATTTTTTCAGACCTTTTACGTTCTATTTGTTGTTTCTGGACACAAAACTCTTTTCTAACTTAACTAATACCCTGGAAATGGATCCACTACTTCAGTGTAAAAAAAAATAAACTTTTTGAAGTTGTTTTTTTTTTTGCTTTTGTTGAAGGGTGGATTGTTCAATGAGAATGTGATGATAATCTGACCTTCATTTGACTATAGTTTACCACATTCATAATCTATAAGCAAAATGCTTAACCTACTTTCAGGTATACGACCCATATGGTAGAATTCCATGGTTGCTGTTGTAAAATTTGTTGTTTGGTACCATCAGAGAAAACATTAAGGAAAGCTGACATTGGTTGGGTAAATTAGAGCTAAGGATCTTGATTTTACAATCCATATGTTGATTTGCAAACTATTATGTTGCTTGTTTAAGATGCTCTATTTATGCATAGATGTAAAATATCGTTGTTGTTGGGTGTGATGAATTGATGGATGTCCTAATGCTAGTATTCTCTCCTACCAATTCAGTAATCTAATTTTGCTCTGTTATGCTTACAGTGAAAATGCAGGTCTTTTGGGATTAACACGAGTTGGAAGTCGGAGAGTTGTTCAAATAACAGCGGGCTTCATGCTTTTCTTTTCTGTGTTAAGTGCAGTATTCCACATTGCAATCTTTTATTTTCTTTTTATTTATTATCTTTTTATGAATGAATTGAATTTCATTTCTCATGGCAATCAATGTTTTAGATTCTCTTTTTGTCCTGTCATGATTATTGACCACTGTCCTTTTAAAAAAGGCTCCTTATCTTTTTCCTATCATTTCAACTTGAAGTCTTTATCAATTTTGCGAATAGAAATCTGGCACCATCATTGCATTGTTTACTCAGTAATTGTTCTTACACTGTTGCAACTTGTCTTTAACAGGAAAATTCGGGACTGTTCTTGCTTCCTATACCATTGCCAATTGTGGCAGCTCTTTACTGTGTCCTCTTTGCCTATGCGGGTATGTATTACTTTTCTATGTTTTTTATGGCTGGATCTAAATTATCAATCAATTTTACCAAGAGCAAAATGATGTTCAGTGGGACAGTTTGCCTGATTCTACAATAGAAATGTTAACGATGAAGATTAAAACACTAAAGACTACTGGCAGTCACATAACTCCATTAAAGTTTTGTATGTGAATTAACGTTTCTAACACATGTTGCTGCTAGCTGATTGCAAGAAGATGCTAGAGAAAAGTCCATAGTCACCACAAGGTAGTTAGGCCCTCTGTTCTTACTAGTCAGTGTATACCTCTATTCTGTAGTTGTTTTTGTAGAAACCATATGGCATTCCTAATTCAAGACTCAACTTCATAAACTGAACAGATATGAATTGCTGTGGTAAATGAAATAGTGAGCGACAGGAGAAAATGAATTTAGTTTCTATGAGATTTTTCATCTTTCTGTCTGTTGGTTAGGAAGATTGATACATGCTGTCACTTTTTTTCAAGTTCACATAATAACTCACTGGTTGGAGCCAAAATAGGGCGGTAACTTCGTAGTGCAAAGAGGAAGGGTTGACTTAGTAAGAAGTTTCACATGGAAAATAAAGATCAAACAAGAATCTATGTGTTCTATACTAGTTTTTGAACGTGGTATATAAAGATCAACAGGGATCAATTTGTTTTGTAATATCTCTTAGTTATGCTCCATTGTTCTACTGTCAACTTCCCTTCAAGGAAACCATTTTAATCGACTTTTGACTCTGATATTTTTGTGGGAGAAGCAGCTTCTGCTGGTCTGGGATTTCTCCAGTTCTGCAACTCAAGAGCTTCAGAACAAAGTTCATCCTTGGCTTTTCTCTTTTCTTGGGCCTTCCTATGCTGCAGTACTTCAAGGAATACCTTTTGGTTTCTGGTCGTGGCCCTGTCCACACCAGTGCCACCTGGTTATGAATGTTTGAATTGCATCTGATCTTATAGCATAATCGTTGTTCAATAAATTTATTAAGAGATTTGTATTTTGATGAAGTTGTTCTGATTTCTTCAGTTCAACGACATAATGCAAGTGATCTTCTCCTCTCCAGCAACAGTGGCAATTTTAGTTGCTTGTTTCTTGGACTGCACTCACAGTCTGGCGCACAGCATAACCCGCCGAGACAGTGGCAGGCATTGGTGGGAGAGGTTCAGATATTTTAGTCACGACACCAGGAGTGAGGAGTTCTATACACTACCTTGGAATCTTAACAGGTTTTTCCCTTCATTCTAATTTTGGAGCTCTTCCTTGCCATCAAAGAAAAGCTGAAAAGAAGTGAAAATAAACAAAATTCCGAATTTGTTGCACTCCTAGTATCTCGAGCGTGTTTGAGAGTGTGGTTACGGTTATTTTTCAAAATGTTTTTCATTTGGAAATGTATCAAGATAATATTTTTTTTTATTTTTTTATATCAACACATCAAAATGATCTAAAAACATAAAAAAAATATTAATTTGAAGCAAAGAAAAAAATAAAAAAAATTTAAATTTTTTTAAAAGTGTTTTTGAAATGTAAAAACAAGCAAGACCGCAACAATCTTATATATCAAAATGAGAATTACATTGTATAGGAATAGTTAAGCCAGACACACCAACTTGGTAGTCTAATTGCAATATTATTTATTAACATTAAATGCAAACAGTAATGATCTTTGAAAAATTTACCGCAGATAGGATTTTATTCACGATAAACAAGTAACAAAGTGAACCTAATTCATGTGCCTTTATAAGAAATTGATGGTAGCTTTATTAAGCATTATTGAAGATAATGCATGTCATTTTTTAATTTTAGCTTGTGATGAACCTTTTTATCTCGCTTCATTTATGAGAATAAGAAACTGTCGTGCTTTGTGAATTGGCCTTTTTGATTGCCAAGGATTTCATTTCTTTTTATTTTATTTGGATGAACCTAACATCCGTTTTTCCTACAGATGTTAGAACGCAATTCACCATAGCTAAATTCTTTTACAGCTTGTTTTTTTGTAGCTTTGTGTGAGAGCTGGTGTTGTAATTTCTCAAAAATCACTTTTGAAGGTGTATGAAATAGAATTTAGTCTCAATCAGATGCTCTTTTTTTCTTCTTTTTTTTGCTGTGTACTGTGGAGTACATTTTGGCAAAGCTATGTGTCTTGGCCATTGCCACACCTTTAAAGTTTAAACGTGACAAGAAGTTTATCTTCCATATCGCATCATCCTCTCAGGAGGACTTTTCACGATTTTCTGAAAGGAGTCAGGGAGTGAATAGTGACTAAAATCTCGAAGCCCTTTTTCCCTGGTCATCTGCTGGACCCAATTCCCGTTGAACAGGAGTAACATGAAGTATTGGAACAGGAGTGTAGAACTCCCAAGTCTAAGGCCTTTTTAAGTGTTACTTCGGCAAGAAAGCATGGTTGAATTCGGGGATTGAAAATTTTGTGTTGAAATCAGTTTGGTCCATGCTCCATCATGTTGAACAAGAATTTCTGATTCCTTCTAGCTGTCTTTCCTTCTCATTCATTATTCCTTGCCTTACAGTTTGATTGTCAGACTGCCTCGATTCATGGAAGGTTCAGAGTGTTGGCATGTGATCCTGGATGTTTAGCAGTCGAGGGTTCAATTATATTTGTGACAAACCCATAAAGAATTGCATTCCCATTCCGTATGATTGCAACCTCAGAGTACTTTTTCACAAATTAACTGCTAATGGGGTTTTGGCGACCTTTTGTATACCTTTCAGTTCACTGTGGATGCACAGGGACCCATCGTGTAAACATGAGCACTTTTTGTACAGGGAAAATTTGTTTTTAAGAGTGTTCTTAACTTAAAAATGCATTAAAAATAATAATAATAATAATAAGAGAGAAGAAGCCGAACATAAATTCTAACTGTGTTTATGTGTGTTATATGGTGCTGAAGCCCGCAGAGGCTCGAGCGAGAAGCAGATGAGCGTGGTTTAAATCAAAATAATGTCATGGGCAAAAAACTAAAAAGAAAACAAAATCAAGGTCCTATCATATCACATAACACGCTGAGCCGTGTCCTTGATTTATTAAGGCACAAAACCATAAATAGCATGCAAACGCTGATTAATAAGTTGGCAAAAAAAGGTTATTTGTTTAGTGCTCCATTGAGGTAACAAAGGAGAAGAGAAGAGAAGCTGTCAAGTCATTTGGAGTCAAATCTGCTACTACGGAAATTAGGCCAGATAAAATTCGACAAAAGAAATGCAAATTCCTCAGTAAAATCAGCATCCTTTCCAGATTTTTTTTATTTTTAAAAAATTATTTAAAATAATTAAAAAACATAAAAAAATTCAAATTATAAGAAATGTCATCAGGCTCTGTGCAGGTAGAAGCACCTTGCATTATCCATCCGCCCCGCTTCATGGAAAAAGACAAAAGAAAAGAAAAGAAAAGAAAAGGAAAAGGTGGTTTGGATAGAATGAAACCAAATTGTTACAGTTGCAAATCTCGAAGGTCAATAATGTGGTGAGCCTGTGCTTCGATACGATGGTATTTGACAGCCAAATACACGATACATCAACCCTAGTTCCCATATACAAAGTGTACGGAACACATGGGCTTGACTGTGAGCGGGGTCACTCAAGATGTCTTCAGCCTGTAGGGGCCTTACAGCTAGGACAAAAAGTCAACAACTCCCTGTATATTGATATTGATCAACAGCGATGACATGTTACTACGTTAGTAAAATTCGATCTCTCTTGTTAGGTCTGAAAAACATTGATATCTTATTTGTCATCGGAAGATTTCTACATCTTGGCTGGACAAGTTGTACAGGGTCTGCCGCTTAATTTTGTGCTGGGTAAGGCAACAAAACGCGACGACCAAATACAATTTTAACTGCGATAAAAAACTACCTCAAAGAGGAGGCGAACCCTAACCCTTGTCACAGAACATTTAACATGTCGACCCATCGAGCAACAATTCTCTCTGGGACTTAATTTTGGTCTCTCAGAGTCAAATCGTGTGTTGTGTAGAGTAAAATCTCCAAGGGATCTACTCGCACTGCGCCTAGATTAAGCGCACCCTTGGTTTCTTCCCTTTTCTCTCTTTGCATGCATTTATGCACATGATAGTATAGTTTCTATTTACTTCATGCTACCAAATAGAAATGCTGTGTTGCCTGCCTGTAACAGACAATGGAGGTAGGTTCAGCACACAAATGAAGGGAAAGTAAATTTATTAAAAATATATTTAAATATTCTTTTAAGATTTTCATTTATTCCTTGCATTGTCTACATAAAAAAAATATTAATTTGATAATTTTGAAGGTGGAAAGCAATTTTAATGGGTGGAAACTTTACAATAATTGCGAGATTTAACTAAAAAGAAAAGGGAAAGTAAACCATAAGTAGCAAAAAGCTCTCCATTTAATTTTGGTCAAAACAAAATCACCATTCATAAACGTGAAAAGATCAATACACGGCACGCCCCTCTCCATTTTCTCATCCCTCAACACTCGCACACTCTCTCCTCCATTATTCAAAGCTCTGGAGAGCCAGACACAAACAAAAAAAGAAAACCCATCAAGAGAGGAAGAGAGACGCACACAACAACAGCATCCACCCGAAACATGTTATCCCCAGAAGACCCATAACCAAGCCATGTCCAAAACCAGACAGCCACCACCAAACACCACCAACACTCTCTTCCTCCCTCTTTCCGCCGCTACCAATGCCGTTGTCCTGCCATTAACCACCCATAGCCACCCTCACCATGTCTCACTCTCACTCTCACTCTCACTCTCACTTACCGGACCGCTCTGCCTCTGCACTTAACAGCCTGTACTGTGGGGAGGATGCCAGTGAGGTGGTCCAACGGGATGCCGACACGTGGATCTCTAGCCACCCTCAATTCCCACCACCATCACCATCCATCATCCTTTCTCCACCATCCGATGAGAATACCATCACCAAACTGATTGACTCTGAATCTCACTTCATGCCCTTGTCGGATTATCTCCATCGTTGCCGTCACCGCTCCATTGACATCACGGCTCGCCAAGATTCCATCAACTGGATCCTCAAGGTACCTACAGGTGTATAGATACGTAGGTGTCTACACGTGTGTATGTATTGATGTGGTGGTGATATCTATTGCTTTGGCAATGCAGGTGTATGCACACTACCAGTTCAGGCCATTAACGGCGTTACTCTCCGTCAATTACTTCGACCGTTTTCTTTCCTCTTATTCTCTTCCGGTAAATAAATAATAAATCGCCCTCCCTTTTTCTCTTTTCCTGCTAAACTCCATTCTCGCCCGAGAAAATATCGGATTTTCCAGGAACATTCCATATTTATCTTCAAAATATCCCATTCTTCAACTTCCCCTTTAAAATATCAGATTTAGCGGGAAAGTGAATTCACACATTACACAAAAGAGTGATTTTTATTATCTTATTGATCTAAAGCTCGGGTTTTCTTAATTGAAACAGGAAAATGGGTGGCCGTTTCAGCTACTATCAGTGGCATGCTTGTCTTTAGCAGCGAAAATGGAAGAACCTGACGTGCCATTGTTATTAGACCTTCAAATACTTGAACCTGGATTCATATTCGAGCCCAAAAACATTCAAAAAATGGAGCTTCGGGTCATGGCCAATCTCAATTGGAGGTTACGATCAATCACTCCATTCGATTATCTTGATTACTTCATTTCGAAGCTCCCTTCTTGTTCCTCAACAAAAACCGAGAATTTCAATCGGGTCTTGAAAAACTCAGAGGATCTCATTCTCAACACCACCCGTGGTAATTCAAATCTCACCCAAAATCTGATTGACGTTTGACAATTTTTATGAAACATTTTGAAATCTTGGGATTTTTTCAGTGATCGATTTCTTGGGTTTTGCACCGTCGACGGTGGCAGCTGCTGCGGTGATATCCGCTGCGGGAAAGAATTTTGATACTATACCATTGAAGGCTGGTGTTGGGCAGTTCTTTCATGAGAGAGTAAACAGGGTAAATATTTATAATCTTTGGGGCGTAATTGATAATTTTTGTTGTCAGTGGGGTCTTTTCTGGAAATATATACATACATATATATATGTATATATGTATATATATACATATTTATTTATTTATTTTTCCAATATTCACCACCTTTACGAGAATTAACTGAGAGATATTGAAATCTGTGTAATAAAAACTAAAAATGTGTTCTTTTTGAAGGAAATGGTGAGAAGCTGTCACCAACTAATAGAGGAATACCTGATCGACACGTGTCCGACGGCTCGGCTTAAGGATTTATCGGATGATGCCCTAGTTGATCCGGCTAGCCCAGCTGGCGTGCTCGACGCAGCCGCTGCTTGTGGGAGCTGTAGCACGCGTTCCGAGAATCCCATCTCGGCCAGCAGCCAAGCCCCTGAAACTGAACCGATTATTAAGAGGCTAAGATCTACTGCACCGGATGTACAGGAACCGTAGATAAGACCATTACCCAGCGCCTTAGATACTCTCTCCTGCTTCTATTACCTTTATTAGAGGGGAGAAAAGTAAAGGCCTCCTTTTTTTGGCTTGTTTTTATGCGTTGATTATAAAATGAACGGACGGGATTGGATAAAAATGAAGGGAAGAGGGATTTTGTTATATTACTTTATTGAATTGATTAATCTTCATATAATTTTTATTTACTATAAAGTGACCCTTTTTTATGGGTCATAATTTTGTTATTGGCATGGGCTTTTTGGTCAAAATGTAAACTGGGTGTTCATGTGAGGTCTAATGATGTTTCAATTATTCTCGTAAATCATCTGTGCATGAAAACTGATGGGGTCGCACAGGAAATCTAATGATCAGTCTTTCCCTCCTTTTTCTTGACAAAACTACCCTTGTGAAAATCCATGATTATCTAGTTGTTTCTGTTAGAATATGATGGGCTTCTCGGTGTCGTTTTGAATTCTGTTTCTAAAAAAGTAAAAATTAATTTTTTAAATATTTTTAGACTATTATAATATTAAAAATATTTTTTAAAAAATATTAAAAAATTATTTTAATATATTTTTAAATAAAAAATATTTTAAAAAACAACTATTATTATATTTTAAAATAAACTCTTAAAAGGATCAAGTTTTTGACGTAAATCTAAGAAAGTGTCACTGTGTTTTTTATTTAAAAATATATTTTTTATTTTAAAAATTTTATTTTTGATATTAATATATTAAAATTATCTTTAATTAATTTAAAATAAAAATAATAATTTCTTAAAAAACACAGCGTGTCTCCTAAACAATTTATCTCTCCTGTACAGTGCATTAGAAAATGGAAGGGATTATCCATTCTTCTACACTGCCTTTGTTATAACATAAAAATATTCGAGAATTGGCAATGTGACATTGGAGGAAGCTCACCCAGATTTTGTTGGGTTTGGATCTAATTTGTAATGGGCATTTTTGGCAAGCATATTAATCTAGAGACGGGTAATTTATCTGAGAATCCATTGGATAGACAGGAGATCAGTAATTCTAGATAACCTCTTACAAATATCTGATGGACAGGGAATGAGTTTTGTCGAAGTGAAAACTAACTCGCATCGGGGATGCGTAGTAATTTTGGCCGGCGAAGGAGGGGGTGTGGTGGTGAGTTTGGATCAGGCCCGGACCATCGGGGAGGTGATGAGGTGGGCATGACGCATAGCTGCCACGTAAAGGGGGTGGGGGGATGGGGAGGGGGATTTTGAAACTGGAGGGAAAAGAAGCGAGCGGCGGTGTCGTGGGAGACAGAGAGGAGAAATGAATCAGAGACGACCAGGTGTAATGAAGACAAGAGTTGTAGCAATTGAGGGCAAAGATATGATAGATATGATGGGGTGGGGGATACTAACCTGTCAAATCATCATCTAGAAAGTTGTTCGGGAACAGGAGAACCAAAAGGCTAGGGTCCATGAACTTCGTAGCTGTGTATGTATGGGCTGTTCTACTGGTGTCCATGGGATAAAAGGTTTGTGCGCTTTTGTCACCTTGCAATCAATTGCGAGTTAGCTTTCAGGACAATTTTGGAGTGTCGCTTGATCTCGATTCTCAGCATAAAAAAAGAAATCGTTTTTATTTATAAATGTATAATTAACAGGAGATGTTTCGGCTGGTTTTTCACTGTATCGGAAAGGGGTTTTTAATTTAACTGCTGCTATACAGCATGGACACGAACATTTAATTTATTTGTTTTTGATTCAATTGTTGTAAAAACATCTCCATCATACCAGACAGAATGAAGCATGTTGAGCAACTACGTACGTACATGGGCCTATAGTTTGATCTCCATCACACAGGTGAGCCTGTCTCTTGCTACTCCATGGGAGAGGATGGACAGAATTCCTTTGAGCACACGATGCAGCCTGTTGTTGACAACTAATTAACGACCCCTTCATTCAAGATATTACAGAATCTCTACCATGTTTCTGGCTCGGAATACATTTCAGCTAGCCATTTCAAAAACTACGTACGTACATTCCTGATATTGAAGAGCCATCCTGTAGAATTAAAAACGGTCTCTCTCTCACTGCTTATTCTTACAAGCGAGGCATGTATTTTGGTGTATATATGTAGCTATATATATTCATACCATTGGTTCTTGCAGCTGATAGACTGATTGGTCTGTGTTCTAGATACATTTTGATCCCAGGCCCAGTGTTCATCTTCGCATGGCAGTGTAAACTGCGGAACCGATGGACATCCTCTTTAGTCTCTCCTCTACATAGCATCCTATTTCTACTAGCAGCATGTTTTTGTCTATTTTGTTTGTCATGACATTGTTCCAATTCCACACGGAAACCTGATTACACGTTCAAGATGGCCCATTTCAACATTTCCTAACATCTTCTTGTGACCATGATCATAAATTGAAAGCACGTTTTGTTAGTATTTAAAGCGTGAGGGAGGGGTATGTGTTTTGAGATTTAAGATTCATAACAATTCCATCCAAGTTAGTTGAGTTATGAACAATTTGATTTTTAAATAAGAAAATCCAAACATATGGAATTTGATCCTGCTAGTTTTTCTACCTTTCTGCAACTTCTGTTGGTGGTTTCTTAAAATTGTTTGCTTCTAATCGAATAGATGGCCCAGTCACCCTGCGTCAGGTGCTCTCTCCCGCGCATCTTTTCTTGGGTCTTCTGTACATCGAGATTTTCTCTTTTCTCAACCCTAATATTTTGTTTTTCTTTTTGGCTTATTTCTCTAGTAAATCACCTTTGGTTTTTATAATGTTTTGATCATCTTCTCCCTTGACCCCTTCCCTAACATCACTGTCACCTCTCTCACAATTTGTGGCTGCTATTTCCCATAAAAACAAATTGGTCAAAGAGGGGTCCCATATCCAGGCTGTACGCAAAAGGTTGAAAAAGGGACCCAGTCCCCTCACCAAATTTCCTGCAGTACAGGAACAGAACACAAATGAAGTAAAATGTGTATACATATATCATATATGCAAGAATGTGTGTACATGTGAAACTGGGGTTGGGGCAGAAACGGGCCCCAGATGGCTCACAAATATTCAGAAAAGGGCCCACTCACAAGCTACATTGATGGTAGGAGTGAAAGCCCTAACAGCTTTTGGAAAAGAAAAAAAAGGTCTAACCTTAGCGATGGGGTGAATGGAAAGAGCCAAAGCATGAGACAATCAGGCGTTAACAACCCAGATCAACACCTCCCATAATCGGCATCCCATTGTCCTTCGATTGAACCACGCCACTTGGCCTCTCCTGCTAAGGTGGTTTGTGGTTTGTGGGTTGGTTTTGTTGATTTATGTTATGCCCTTGCCAAGCTATTGTAGTTTTGTACAGCAAATCATCACAACTTAATCCCTGCAATTTAACAAAAATAATAAATCATTTCTCGAGCTATAAATCGTGTGCTTTACAATGGAGTCCTGCTAGTGTTAATGATCACTGTGAATGTTGGTGGAAAAAATCTTAGGAAGACTGTGTTCTAAAAAGGAAAAAGGAATGGGAGTGCCTTGCGCTGTGGTCCGCTCCATCCATCTAGACCTAGAGGCCCTTCTGCCAAATTCTGCAGCTGGGAAGCTGCCATCACACCAGTGCCTACATTAGAAACTGTGGAGTTTCTGCGTGGAGAAAGAAAAAATGTCATGTGGCAGTTCGCCGTGTGGCTTGCACAAACTCCTCTAATTCGACGTGGTTAAGCTGTTGACGAGACTTGGCGCAAGAAATTGGAAACCCACAATCAGCTTTTCAGCATTTCTAGGTTAACAATCAGAATTGAGAAAAAATAAACAATGCAAGAGGAAGGACAGGAGGATATATGATGGATCCCACAGAGATTAGGAAAAAGAAAAGGAAAAGGGCAGGAGAAGAGAGAGATTTATTCACAGTGACACTTGAAGTTGAAAATTCAAGCTTCGTCCAACACATGGTAAAAGATGACGAGCTTTCGTGGGAGACTGAATTATTCTCCTAATTGTGTTTTACAGTTGACATCAACTCACAACCTCTGACAATCATCACTGTAGATTGCTTTTAGAATTGCAGTTTTTTATGTACATGAATGAATGATTGGAAGAAAATCAAAATCTCGAAAAAAAAAAAAGAAAAAGCGGGCAGTAAAAATAGCTTCGTGGATTCAAAAACTTTACGCGAATTAGATTTTTCTCTGTTCATGGTGATCTGTATTTCAAATGCATAGATATAAAAATATTTCAATAAAAAAAAGAAATCACATAAATTCTACTTAATTCAGTTATGTCTACGTTCATAAATTATTATTATTATTATTATTATTATTATTATAGTCAAGATAAGCACATAAATTCTACTTAATAAAAATCTTCAGGAATAAAAAACATGTTAACATGGCTTCTACGAAGAGGTAGAATTTGAATTAAAATTTTTTAAAATGCTTTGTTTTTTTAATGATGGGGTGTTTTTGATTGCAATGCATAATGTTTTTTAAAATATTTTTTCATTAAATTTTTTTTTTATTTTTTTTATTTTTAATATCAGAAAATTGAAACAAATTAAAAAAAACATTGGAAAAATAAAATGCCCCCTCTGCATCCATGTACGTATACCGTATTTGGTCAACTGCTTGGTCAAAAGCAAGATAGGAATAGAAGATGTTGATAAACTAAACCGGAAAAAAAAAAAAAAAAGAGTCGCAAAGTTGGACCATGAACAGAGGAACGCATTAAATAATCATATTTGAGTGCCATATTTCAATATTCTTACCTCTACAAAGGGACAGTGCCTTCACTATTTGCTGGCGGAGAAGGGATTTTTCCCCAGTGATTCAAGGACACCCTTCTAGTGTCTGGTTACCTACCACAAGGGTGACACGACACCACAGATGGCTGTTGGGTAGCTGCAGCTCATAAATACGGTATGGACTTAAGCTTATAAATATGCATTTTTGA
>Ga0325411_1001266_pt1 | contig 28005 bp, 15 predicted proteins | sample PopdelMetagenome_13_FD_206181 | JGI IMG/M metagenome (GOLD analysis project Ga0325411, IMG submission 206181) | Populus deltoides microbial communities from Bellville, Georgia, United States - Xylem-PdIQD-R4 | ecosystem: Host-associated > Plants > Phyllosphere > Stem > Wood/Secondary xylem...
TGCCCTTTTTAGTTCATAGTTTAGCCTTCACAAGAAAAACTAATTTATTACTTGGTATTCTATTAACACAATTGTGGCTTGATGTTCACTGCACCCTTTTATCCTTCATTTTTCTACGCATTATTCTTCGTTGATTATTTGATATAATTAGGGATGAGCAGCGTTCTCATTTGGGGAAAGGTTTAGCCCTCTGCTTACAATCATGCTATGCACTGGGTTACTCTGACCCTTTATTAATTTATGAAAATCAGGGAGTTGGATGTTTTGACTTTTGATGTTAGTGAATGGAAAGCGTTGAAATATGGCTTTCTTCCATTTTGCCCTATCAGTTTGTGATGAAATTACAATCTTGATAGATATTTAGTGTCATTTGTAAGTTTGAAAGGTAATATGTAGTGGATTTCTCTTATTTTATCCCATTTTGCTCTGGGGTAGACAATGCTGTCATCATTTCATATTAATGCGTTTGTTATTGATTGTGTGTTTAAGGTTGTTTGAAGAATGCTTCCTAAGGAGATGGTATCGCACTGCGGCTTGCTATATACTTGTAAGACTTGCAATCTTCTCTTTTGAATATCTCTTGTTGTATTCTTTTTTTTCTTTCTGTCTGTCCATCTGTCTGTCTTTGTTTTTTTTTTTTTAATGTGTAGTAGCTCTTTGATATAAGGATTTAGTGGTTTTTTTCTTTTTCTCATTTCACATGTTAGCCAAGAAAGACACATTCTGATCAACTGACTGTAAACTTAAGCATAGTTTTATGCCATCTCTTGTAGTCAACACATACAGTCAGGTTTCTTTGATCTCATAGGGATTTTTTAGGGTGATGAATAATACTGGAGATACTAGAACTTCTGCAAACATTTTTTTTTTACTAACTGATGTGGTGGTTGATGATAGGTACTATATTATTTTTTCTAATTTTGTAGTGATAAGCATCTGATTAAATACTTAAAAAGTCAAATCACTATTATTTTAAACCTTTATCTTTATTGTATCATGGATGCCATGATTTAGTAGAAGGGTGTTAGTATCCCTTGCATTACTCAATGTTTATAATCTTAAACTATCTTGTGCTCTTTAATATTGGATTGTGTTGGGAGGACACATTCAAATCTTTGCCTGAGAGGTGCAATAATAATAAAAAGGATAAAAAGAAGCTTATCCATTCTCACAAGACCATGATTTATGAAGAGGTTTCAAGAGCTACATTCTGCTTTTTATGCATGCAAATTGGTCGTGAGAATTTATTTTTGTCAAAATTGTGCTCACTTAAATTGTTCCTTGTCATGAATGTCATAGGTGATTGCGAAACTTGAAGGTCCTGCTGTCAGTCAATACTGCGCCTTACAATTATTGCAGGTAGGCAAATGCTAGTAGCTTACCTTAGCCACTCTCCTCTTTGTTTGTTGTTTTCTCTACGGTACATCTCTGACAATGTTTACCAACTTTATACAGGCAACACTTGACGAATCTTTGTATGACCTTGCTGGAGAACTGGTATTACTCCGGGCATGATTATTCTTCAGCAAATGATACTCAAACCTAACATGGGGCAGTACATTTATTTCCTTTTGTTTTGTTATTAGGTGCACTTCTTGCTGAGGTCTGGAAAGGAATATGACCAGACATTGACTGATTCAGATAGACCATCTCCCAGATTTTTGGGTTATTTTCTTTTCCGTTCCAGTTACAAGAAGCCATCATTGGACAAGAAGTTGATATTTTCATCCTGTTCTCTTGTACATTTTTGAGACCCTTGTAATAGTTAACTTCTGAAAGTTACTAACAAATCAGGTGCCTTTTCTTTGGAGCAGTAATTCCTTGAAAGAGCAAAGTGCTCATATTGCTTCTGTGAAGAGCATCTTAGAAAGCCATGCTAGCTATTTGATGTCAGGGAAAGAACTTTCCAAGCTTGTGGCTTTTGTAAAAGGCACTCAGTTTGATTTAATGGTAAGCAAAACCTGCAGTTTTTTTTGAAAGATGATCTGCTCCTTGTACAGTATTTTAAGATTGCGAATTAATTGCAGGAATACCTTCAACGAGAAAGATATGGTAGTGCTCGCTTAGAGAATTTTGCATCAGGGCTGGAATTAATTGGGCAGAAGGTGAACATCCTAAAATTCCTCAGTGCTCAATACTCTTAGATAAGCAGCATACTGACTGCTTAGCATGAATCTCTCTCTTTCATAAATAGCATACTGGATTTCCTATATAACCTCTTCCTTGTTGCACATCTTATGTGGAAAATTAGATCACCTTTTGATGGTGTACCAGCAGTACTCGCTGTTTTAATCGCACTATTCTGAGTTGTTAACAAAATCTTTGAAATTAAAATCCTCTTACATGTATCATTAGTTAAGACTCTAACAAGACATCTCACATATCTTGCATCAGTACTGATATCATTTTCATATTTGCTAAATTCCCTGAAGCAATATTGAACCATGATTAATATTTTAATCATTATTACTTGAAAATTTGCTTCGCCTTTTATTTTATTCTCGTAGAACCTTGATTGTATGTTTTCAGCTTCAAATGGGAATGTTGCAAAGCCGGTTGGATGCAGAGTTTCTATTGGCTCATATGTGTTCTGTGAAGTTCAAGGAATGGATAGTTGTTCTGGCCACACTTTTAAGACGAGCTGAGGTATAACCAGCTTTCTTTACACACACACACACACACACACACACACACACACACACACACACTGGCATTTATTGTTGTCTTATGAGTATGCCATTTCACTCTGTATTGCTTGTGTTTCCTTCCATATTTAGTCAAACTTTTTTGTAGTCTGATTCGTGTGGTTTTGCTTGAAGCTTGTACCTTGTACTTTTGGGGTTGTTTGGGAATTTGCTCAACCTTAAAAGGTTCAAAATGCTTGAGTTATTGGGACAATATCTCTGTAATGCTAGTTGTGCATTGGAAGTTCAAACTTCTATTCCTGTAATGTAATACTAATAATTAATTACTGAACTGAAGAGATACACTGATGCATTAGAGAGCATGCTCGGTATTATTCCATTCGATTGACTGGGTTAAGACATCGCCAATTATTTGTTCTGTACTCACATGCTCATGATTTCTGTTAAGACTGTTTTATCCAGGCTTTGTTCTTGTAACTTGATTGCCCTTTCCTTAGCCTCACAAGCTCATGATTTCTGTTAAGACTGTTTTATCTAGGCTTTGTTCTTGTAGCTTGACAACCCTTTCCTCAACCTCCCTCCCTCCCACCACCCAACCAACCACACTTAGAAAGAGAGGCGTCGCTGCCACCTAGATTGCATTTGGTTAATGTCCCGGGATAAAAGAGACAGAGATGAAGACATGAAATAAATTAATTTTTGGGATAGTTTTGGAGTTAATTTCTTTATTTTCAAAACATGAAGTACAAAGAGACATGTCTCCTTTGTGCTCACCATCTTCTTTTATGTCCTTATACAGTAACCAAACCCTATCTTATAGTTTCATATAATAGGCAGCTGGACAGAAAAGGTCTCAGGCCAAGTTTGGCACATGGTTTGCCTTCCAAGCTAATTTGTTGTGATGCTTTCAACAGGTTCTTTTTGATCTTTTCCAGCATGATATCAGGTTGTGGAAAGCATATAGCATCACCCTTCAGGTATTCATCTTTCAAAGCATTGCTGATTAATGAAATTAATAATGGTGGTGTTTTTATGGGAATCTTACCCCGCCTTCCTGGTCTGTGCTCCAGTCACGCCCTGCATTTTCTGAATACCATGATCTGCTTGAAGGCTTGGAAGAGAGACTCTCATCTGTCTCAAATTTGCAAGAGAAATGAGGGTGGGTTTGGATCTCTAACCAGATTTCCTGGAGAAAAAGAGATGGTATTCGAAGTGACCCTTGTCATGGTTGAGGTGTTCTCGAGCATCACGTTCTGGTCGAATCATGGTCCCAGTGGATGAGCATCTATATAGTTATTAGACCAAAAAGATGAGAATATGTGCGAGTTGAACAGAGTTGATGTTCGGGGTGGCCTTTTCATCATAATAACCATTTATCTCTTTGAATCACAAAATCTTTGTAGATATGAGTTCTTCTATAGTCTTCACCTGTGTATAATCATTTTTTCTATTGTATGACATATAAATAAAGGAATTTGTCCAAATAAAATTACTCAAGTTATTGGGTCCCCTGCATAGTTACTGTTAATTTACATGTTCGAACCAGTTTGGATTTGCCGTCAATTGTGCGAATCTTGATTGGATCATTCATTTCATCAATCTGATGATTTTTGTGTCGAAGTATTTAAAAAAAAATATTTACTCAAGGATTTTTTTTTTTTTGTTGTAGTTTCAACTCATTTTGAAGAGCACTTTCAATTACATTTGAGCCGTGCTATCCAAAATCACTAGGTAGAACGGGGTGGTGCCTGCCTTGTAAATCTTGTCAGTCAACATGAGCTTATTCCCGAAAAAGAAAGAACGTACTTGCACCTTTTGTGTGCGTTTTGGTTCCGATTTTCACCGTAGTTGAATAGCTCTTTTATTCCGTCCCTCCACTGCATGGAGACAAGGGTTGCTCTGAGAAGCAGGATCCGTTGGCTTTAAAAGCACGCTGGTTTTTCTCTGCTCACTTTGGAGAGCTTAATGGGCCATAGTAGCCAAAATATCTAAATCACCCTTCGCATCTTGGTAAGCTACATCTCCTTTTGTAAAACTTCGAATTATTGAAACACGGGTTCTGGGTTACAGGATACTTTTGTTTTTTTGTGTTTTTTTAATATTTAATATTTTATTATTTGCTGTTTAAGTTTGTTTATTTTAGTTTTTAGACCCAGATTTCTCGGTACTGTTTCTTAAATTCTTGTAGTCAGTTTATCTGATTCCTATCCTTTTATGTTTCTCTGTGTTTTGCAGGATGATACTTTTGACATGCTCTTACTTGCAAATTGGTATTAGATTTTATTTATTTATTCATGAATTGTTTTTATTGAATTCCTATCGTGTTGTAAGTTGCTACAGTGGCTGGACTTAGGCTTTCAATGCTAAAAAATTCGCTCTGTATTTCCATTAACTCCCTTTCATGGCAATCACTTCAGTTTTGTAATGTTCATGGAAGTACTCTAAGATCAGCATATGCTATCATAAATCGTGGTTATTACGAAGATGAATCAAGATTGGCTGGAAATCTGACAAATTTTAAAGTTGTGAGATCTGACACTTGTGTCAATAGCCAATCTTATAGGATTGAACCCGCGAGAGGATTTTCGTCAACTTCATCGAATGTGTTGTTTCGAAGTGCTGTTCCTTTCATTTCAATGAGACCCGAGCTGAGCTATCGATCATTCACTTGGTCATCTGGTGCCAAAGTTGATAAACCTGTCGGTAATGAAGTTCCAGCTTCATCCGGTGGAAATGATGTGGATGTTAGTAACAGTGGTGCTATTGTAAGTGACTGGATTAATAAGGTTAAAGAAGCTTGGCAAAGTACAGTGGATGCAGCAACTTATTCTGGCCAAAAGGCTATAGAGACATCCGACGAACTGACCCCATATGCTCAGCAGTTGCTTGATTCACATCCGTATCTTAAAAATGTTGTTGTTCCAGTTGGTTCGACTTTGATTGGTACCGTAGTGGCTTGGGTGGTATGCCTAGACTTTTGAGGCGATTTCACAAGTATTCATTGCAAACTCCTGCTGCTTTGCTATCTGGAGGCATATCTGGGGAGCAAATTCCATATGAGAAAAGCATATTGGGTGCTATGGAAGATCCTTTGAGATATGTAATCACCTTCATGGCATTTTCGCAAATGTTAGTAGTTCCAACTATAATCTTTTCCGCTTTATGATATTTGAATGTTCATGTTTTTGTTATATTTTTTAATAGGCGACTAGTATATTTGGACTTTGACTTGCAGTGCTGTGATGGTGGCACCTACTACGATTGCTTCTCAATATATATGGAGGGGTGCTGCTATTCTTTCTTTTGTATGGTTTCTGCATCGGTGGAAGACAAATGTTTTTAATCGTGTGATAGCTTCGGCAACGGTAGATCAGGAAAAGCTGTTAACTCTTGATAGAGTTTCTTCTGTTGGTCTTTTTGTTATTGGACTGATGGCTTTAGCTGAGGCTTGTGGGGTAGCAGTGCAATCTTTTCTGACTGTGGGTGGCATTGGAGGTTTGTTAGTGAATGGCCTGTGCTTTTACTCCTATTGTAATTATGGTGATATGATTATTTGGCATGAAAATTCCCGTTAATGAACTAATCTTCTGATTTGTTTTCTCGTTCTATTTTATGCTCCAAACTCCTATTTATTTGTGGTTGTGGTGCCATTTTAACATCCTAATTTGTATACTTTATCGTGTCTTGTCTTTTTTGTCTTTTTTCGCTCTATGGGTTTCTTGAATGCATTTGTTAGCTCAAGAAGTTCTTAAATCAAAGCTATCTTCATTCTCTCTCTGTTGTTTACTTCCTTTGTCATTTAGTTTGGGCTGCCACAACTTATATACTCATAACATTGTTCTTTTTCTTCAAAAGCTCTCCATTTGTATGGAGAGCTGTTATTTAGTTATGTTGTCACGACTTCGACCTGCCATCTTAATTAGGTTTCTTTTACACTAGTGGTTAGAAAGACTTGAATTATGTTATTTGTTCACCTCAATATCCTCGTACCAGTTTTATTTTCATGTGAATACTATCTGCTGCTTTATATTTTTACAATTCTCATTGAAAACGAAATGCATCTTATGCAGGAGTTGCTACTGCTTTTGCTGCCAAAGATGTCCTTGGGAATGTTCTCAGTGGGTTGTCTATGCAATTTTCAAAGCCCTTTTCACTTGGAGATACAATAAAGGTGAGAACATGTCATTTGTCTATATTTGATTCAAGTTTTTGGCTTTCGATAGTGAAAAGTATTCATAAGGAAATAGTCTATGAGTTATGATCAGATGATGGTTTTCTCCAAAATGTTCTTTGAAGGTTCTTTTCACAATGTACAAAAACATTGTTTCATTAGACATCCATTGCTTAGTTTATGCTTTTATTTGTTATTACTTTCCTGCTGTTGGTCTTGTGATAAATTACACTACCAAGCACCTTTCATCCAGTCCCTCATTACTAGAGGCCATGAGCATGATAGTTGTTTAGATAGTATCCCATCCAATAATCACTGTCATTATAAAAATGAGTATCCTATCCATTCTAGTTTTATTTGTCAATACACGTGAAAAATGGAAAAGAAGCTATTCTTCCTGTGCTTTTGTTATGATTTCAACAAGTTTACGCAAGCTTGTGAAACTGAATGTAATGTATATACAATATATGCATGTGCTATTATTTTGTCTTGTCTCATTTTTCTTTAAAGAGACATTGAAATTCTCTGATTGCAGGCTGGGTCTATAGAAGGTCAAGTGGTTGAAATGGGACTTACAACCACTTCCTTACTCAATGTTGAGCAATTCCCTGTACTCGTTCCAAATTCTTTGTTTTCCAGTCAGGTAGGCTGTTTTCTTTGCAAGTCATATTGTGTATTTTTAGGGAACCATGGTCGAAAGTTGTGTTACCATAGATTTCTATCTCTCTTTGTGCAAGGGTTATTGACATCACATGCTTAATTGGTGATGGTATCATATTCAAATCTTAATTGGTGTTTTATTTTTTATATATGTATTCACTCAAATACCTTACTTTATCCGCAAGAAGCTGCAGAAGCTTACCATCTCTATCTCTATGCCCACATGTATGTGCCTGTCATATGTGCACTGCACACGCGCGCTTGCGCACACAGACTATAGTTGTGTCTAATTATGTGCTGGCATCTTGGTAATGTATTTCAGTTAGCACCATCTGCTCTTTTGCTTTGCCATGTATCTACTAATGCTGTTGACCAACTAACCTTTGATGCCTGCATGTAAAATTATAGGTAATCGTGAATAAGTCTCGTGCCCAATGGCGTGCAGTTGTCTCCAAAATTCCTGTGATAGTTGATGACGTGGAGAAGATACCCCAGATATCAAATGACATCAAGAGCATGCTAAATTCAAACCCAAACATTTTCTTGGGAAAGGAGGCTCCTTACTGTTACTTATCTAGAATAGAAAATTCATTTGCCGAACTGACTCTTGGTTGCAATCTCAAGCAAATGGTAAGATCCACCCCCCCCTCAATTTTTACTTTTGATGCAGGACAGAAAATCAACCATTTTGTTTGCAGATTAGCTGTGTTTTCACTAAATGATTTTCATCTGTACCAAGCATTTATTCTTTGAAATTTAAACATTAAATATCTAGCTTGCTGTTAATTGGAACCGTCTTTTGTGCTTGACTCCAGTTTGGAAATAAAGACAAGACAATACTATATTCGTATAGCTCTCTCTATTTGCTAATAAATGCGACTATAGTCATGCATAATCTACAATGATATCAGTCTAAATAAGAATTAGGGCATCAAATTCAGTTAAGCTTTGTAGTCAAGAATTGTATTTATAAAATGCCAAACAATTTCAAAACCTTGCCAGGAAAATGTAAGGCAATTGCAGAGAACAGTTTTCATCATTGATCTTTTTTTTTTTCTCTCATGAAGCTTTGTTTTGAATCTCAATACTGGGATACTTCGTCCTATCATAAATTCCATTATAAATCAGCACAAAAGGATCACTATAGCCGACCACAACTAGTTTGGGACTTAGGCTTGGTTGCTATTCTCGTTGTTCTTACTAATATTTGTTGTATTGCTATGTGAGTGCAGAGCAAAGATGAATTATACACTACGGAGGAAGACATTCTTCTGCAATCAGTCAGGATAATAAAGGAGCGTGGTGCTAAATTAAGCAGCACATGGCAGGACAGTACCGGTCAGTGATACAGTGACAATGCTGATAAATGAGGTTCCGTATGATGGAGCTCGGACCCTTCTCTTCATATACTGAACTTTAACATCATACAGCGCAGAAATGTGAAGTGAAAATGGGTCAGTCCACAGTATCAGTTTCATCATGATTTTGATTCCTGTGTTGTTTTGGTCCATATGTAAAGAAGAAAAGAAAAGATATCATTTGTAAAGGTTGACAGGATGCTAACTCAAGTTGACAGAAAAACTTAACTTCCTTGACCAACAGGAGTTAGTTTTGAATCCATTTATGCAGTCGAAAAGGAACCATTTCCTATTTTTTTTCCTCAAGGAAAAGACCAAAAGGTGAAAACAGGTTTCATGCGAATTATTCTCATTTTGTGTAGCCATAGACTATTAAAGCGTTTTTAAAGAGCAGCGACTTCAGATGCAGCTGATTGAACTGAAATAATGCTTATTGAAGAGAACAAGTATGACAATAAGTTTTAGAAATTGAAGATTATAATATAATTAATACAAGGAATTACAATTATAGATCTATAAAAAAATCAAATAGAAACTTGATTGAATAAATTTATAAAATTATCATGACATGATATATGTATTATCATTTAAGGAAAAAATTGATATTTTATTATTTATAAGATTTTCAGGTTTCCCTATAAATAAAATGTTATGCCTCTTATTTTTTTGTATTTTACATAGAAAATTATGTTAGTTATAGAAACATCTGAAACACAAAAGAAAAAAAATAACACTCAAAAGTATATTAGTTCCTATTTTTTAAAAGAGCTTAAGATATTTCTCGCTTGTGGTTTGTATGAATTACAGTTAAAAGTTGGAAACTTGGATGACCTGTGATTTGTGATAACCCGGTCTTGAAATAATTTTTTAAAACAAAAAAGAATATATAATTTTTAGATAATCTTTGTATAAATCTTAAACAATTCTAAACCTGCTTAAGAGAATCTTGTAACTCTAAAAAAAAAATTAAAATTTATTACTTTCATTATGTATATATCTTGTAAACCCAACATCCACCCCGTAAGCTATCTCATAGACGTGATCTTTGATCAATCTATTCTCACTACCAAACACCACAAATACCATTGATTTGTGTTCTTGATTGTCAAGCCATTTGAAGATCTTGTTCCATGCCCCCATCAGTCATTTCTTTTCTCTTTTTTATTTTTTTTGGAGGAAGAATAACTACTAGAATCACTTGCTTGCCAAACATTTTCTGTTATATTTTCAAGTAGTCACCTTCTAATTCAAAGCAGCTACGGACAACTATATCTCGACATCCACTGATGATCTCAGCAAATCGTTTGGAAATCTCTTATGCCTGAAGCATTCTCTCTAAATAAGACATGGAAGACCTCGTGTGTCTCATAGCTTCGAAGAGCTACAGAAGATGGCAGATTTATCGACTCATGGTGAAGTTAGACTTTCAGGGGATGTCCTAGGTCCTGTTCTGGACATCATCAACAAGATATATACTTGGGAGGTCCCAAGAACGCTCCCAAGGCTCCAGAGAGAATTGAAAAGTGTATCACTGGGATATCATATTCCTTTGCAATATCAAGCTCATAAAATTTATGTCAAGAAGCTTTAGTTTTTTTTTTTTTTCCCCTTGTAATCTTAAAGAGGCACTACTGGTCTCATAAAAAGATAAAACAATGCTTTTGATGCGTTATTGAGCACAAATGGCCTCCCCAAAGATCACAATGCGACACGTGTGTGATAGATTTAAGTTATGCGACTTTAAAAATATTTTATTTTCATAGAACATATATGACACTTTAATAAAATCTCAACAACAAAAATACACTAATTTATAATTCATCAAAGTGCATTATATATAGAAAAAAATTGTCATTAAGTATTGAAAAAATAAATGATGAGAATCGTGAAGATAACATGTTAAATTCAAGTATAACAATATTTGGTAAAAGTTGTAATAATAAAGATCATTTATTAATATAATTTGTATGATTAAAAAATATATAATTTAGACTCATAAACTATATATATAAAAAAATCATTTTCGGGTTATTTTTATTTCAATCATGAAGCTTTCGATTCATTCCTTTATTTTCAAGAAGTAATTATTGTTTTTCTTTCTTTCTTAATGCATCTTATAAAAACTAGTTATATAATTTAACTTTAATGCAACAAGTTTTAATATTTTTTTAAAAATTATTTTTAGATTCAATAATTAATAATATATCAACCTAATATCCATAATTTTTTTAAAAATATATATTTATTCTGTTCATTGAATGAAAAAAGAAAAAATTAAAAAAAATTGACAACTTTTTTTAGCACAAATGTTCTCATGAAATGTGCCGAAGAACAATTTAAGGATATGTTTTTAACATGCTATTGAAAGTAAATGGCCTAGCCATGAGATCACAATTAATGTGCACGCGTCTAACACGTTTAATTAAGTTATGTAATTAAAAAATAATAATTTTTAAAAATCTTTTTATGGCACTTTGAAAAGTTCTCAATATATAATAACAATAATAAAGACATCAACAATTTTATTCCAAATATTTTAATAGTGAGAGGTTTTCTTACTTCAATATTTTTTTTTAACTCCAAAAATAAATACTTCTCACAATCAAGTGAAGACTTTATTCCCAAAATAAGACACAATTATATATCATAGTTGCCCAAATAGTTATCCTCGCGTGAGCTGAGGATAAAGACAGTGAGAGATCGGGCAATCGGGATACGTTTCGACAGTTTCAAGAAACTCCATCCTTGAGATACTTCACAAACCTATTGATGTAGTCCTGATGCAGCTTCCTATTCTGGAATATGGTAGCGGCATCTTTTGCTCGAGTCTTCAGCTGACTTCCTTCATCCGAGACCATAGCTAGTCTCAAAGACTTGGCAATATCATGTCTGGTAAATGATCCATCTTCCTTCCTGTCTACCTCAACAGCCAAGCCCTTCTCCACAAGTAGCCTGGCATTCAGCCCTTGATCTGCGATAAATGGCAAAACAATTAAACAATGTCCATACTGCAGAGTTTCTATTACGGAACCCCACCCGGAGTGAAACAATGATCCCCCTATTGATGGATGCGATAGAAGTTCTAGTTGTGGTGCCCATCCTATGGAGACAATCCCTTTCTCGGAAGTCTTGTTATTGAATTCTGGGGGTAGAACATCGAGATCTGTTGCTGCCCAATTGGGTTTCCTAAGTGCCCAGAGAAATGGCAATTTTGATAGCTCCAGCCCATAAGCTATCTCATAAACTTGATCTTTGGTCAATTTACACTCACTGCCAAATCCAACAAATACCACAGATTCGTGTTCTTGATTGTCAAGCCACTCGAAGATCGTGTTCCATGTCCCATCAGTTATTTCTCTTTTCTCTGGTTTTTCTGGAGGGAGCAAACCTATTGGAATTACCGGCTTACTCATGATTTTCTGGTATACATCCATGTACTCAACTTCAAATTCAATGCAGCTACGGACAGCTATAGCTTGACATCCACTTACAGTCTTTGCTACCCGTTCGGCATCTCTTATGCCTGAGGCATTCTCCCCAAATATCCCAGGATACATGTCTTTTGCCTCATAGCTTCGGAAAGCTACATACGATGGGAAGGTTATCCACTCCGGTGGTGAAGTCAGAGATTCCGGGGATCCCCAAAACCTCTTCTGGCCATCGCCAACAAAATTTCCTGGATGCCCCATAAACGCTCTCGTGGCCCCAGAGAAAATCGACAAGTATATTAGTGGGATACCATATTCTTTTGCAATGTCAACAGCCCAGTGAGAACAAAAATCAGCAATTATCCAATTCGGGGACTTCTCAGCGACGAACTGCTTGAAGGGGTGTTGTAAGAGATCATAGGCGATCTTCAAGTATTGGATTTTCTCAGCAGGAATGTCTACTGTTGCCTCAGCTCCTTCTGGCAAGCCATACTTAACGTCCAAAGCTGGAAAAGGAAGCTCCACTAAGTTTATTAGCGGTGCTAAGGTTGGTGATATTGCAGGTAGTCGCTGTATATTCTTCGGAGTTGATACAAAGGAGACATGAACTCCAGCTTCGGCTAAAGCTTTGGAGAAATGGAAAAATGGCAATATGTGACCAAAGGCCGACCATGGAATTATTACTATATGCAAATCACTTGCCATAACTATGTCTGAATACTGAAATGATCTGTAGGAAAGTAATAAAAGGTCTATCCTGATTCGGAGAGTGCCCCAAATGTTTAAGAAATTGAAATGAGGCTGTCCACCAATCGATAAAAATATATATATTCACCGTCTTTATTAAAAATAACTATTAATAGTTATAATCTATGTTGTTGTAAAACATCAATTAAAATAAATAGTTTTCATAATTAAAAATATGATAATAGAGCGTTACTATAAGCTAATATTAGAATGTTTATTTTTTTAAATAGTTTTTTTAAAAAAATATATATTAAAATAATATTTTTTTTATTTTAAAAAAAATTATTTTTCATATCAACATATTAAAACGATCTAAAAATATATATAAAAATAATTTTAAGTAAAAAAGTTCAAAATTTATCTAATCCCTATTTAAAAAGCAATATCAAACGGGGCTAAATGCATTTACGTGGCAATCAAACCTCAAGTTTGATTAATCAATAAGGCAACTTTCAAATCTCAGCCAATGCAAAATGAAATGGCTGCCATCCCCACTAATTATTAGCTGGTGGAATGCTTGTATTTAGTTTAAGCAGGACGCAACTAAACTTGATTAATTTAGCGAATATCCTTCTCAAATGATCCTTTTGTTCCCATCGAGAATTAATTAATTAATTAATTAAGATAACAGTTCCATTAATATATAATAATATTATGATTTTATTTTATTTTATTTTTTTGTCTCACCTAAAGATGGCCCCGGTCAAGATAAAACATTACGAGTCATTGATGAAATAATTGCTTACACGGAGAGCGTGCTTTTCTCAATGTCAACAGTTTATACGACAAAACTCACGGATATAGTTTAATTTATCATATTTTAAATTTATTTAATTATAAACTTTAAAATTCTGAAAAATTCATGTAAATTAACCGGACATTCATAATTAAAAAAAAAATTATGCTACAAAATTGTTTACTTTTCATTTTCCTTTTTTTCTTGCGTACACAGGCTGTAAATATTTAAACAAAGATCGATGTCCGTCAGCCAGGTTTTTTTTTTTTTTTAACTGGTGGGGATCTTTCTGAGAGTACAGTGCAGCATATAAAAAATAATTGAAAAATAATATATTTCACATCATAATAATGAAAATCATGGTTTTATTAATGAACTGTTAATGGGAATAGCAATTATAATAAACAATCGTTATCGCAAATAGTGTCATAATTAAACAATTATTATTATCAATAATAGTTATTATATGCACACTGATGTGAATAAAGGTTGTCTTATCCCAACACAATTTAACATAAATCTAATTTCTCTAATTCAAACGTATTTGATTCAATAAATAACATTAATTATATTAAAAATACATAATTACAATATTTAAAACCCAAGATTATCTCAATATCAATAAAATACCTAATTATAAAATACAACACAAATAGTCATAAATCAAAATTTAAAATTTATCAATTCAGTAATGAAACCCATAAAATTAAGAGACAATATAGTTATTATATCTTGATTTTTTTTTATGTCTAGGCGGTGGGGAGGTTGTCTAGGCCAGCGACTTACAACAAAAAATCAATAGAAAGACTTGTGGAGACAAGGAGAAGATAATTCTAGTGTTTTGATGGAGGATCGGAAGTTGGTTTGGGCAAGGGTTTTGCAATTCTTAGGGTTTTTCTCTTTGCATGATTGGCAGCTATGGAGAACATGTGGGAATTATATACTTGTCATAACCGCAATTCTAAATCACGATTATATTATGTAACCGTTATTCAGAATCACAGTTATAATAAATATGAAATTCTGAATCGTGATTTTTATTAAAGTTATGATTTTGAATAATAATTCTAAATAAAAACATTTTTCTAAATAGCAGTTATGTTAAATTATGCTATTTTTCCAAAACAAAAATTCAAATTGGGTTATATCTCTAAAACTTTCTTATAATTGTGTCAATTTTCAAAAGAAAAGGACCAATTATTGGCTATAGAACATCACCATCATAACTACAACAATATTAATAATAATTGTGTGGATGAAAAACCATAGCTTTTTTTTATTTGGTCACTTGGTCAAAGCAATGACTACAATGGAAGGTGGCGTTGTCCCATGGGAAGAACATATTTCAAAATTCATTGAATATTCGTAGTAGGTTTGTGTCTAACATCACGTTTGATCCAATAATTCATGATATGCTAAACAAATAAAATATTCGTAGTAGGTTTGTGTCTAACATCACGTTTGATCCAATAATTCATGATATGATAAACAAATAAAATATTTTTTTAATATAAATACCTGTAATACAAGTATTGAAGTCATATTTATAATTTTCTGTAACAATATTAATGGGTTGTTATCCATGTAAATTTTATCATAAGGTAAAATTAAAAAAACATGCATAAATATTTATAAATATTAAACTTAATAATTATATCAATCTAGTGCATTCAAATAAATTTAATAAATTTCTGTAAATACTACCTCATGATTTAAATATACAAAGTGAAGAAAACAACATATTTTTTTTTAACCAACAAACCCTCCCTTAAAATTGATATCAAGAATTATCAATTTATATTTAATATTTAATACTTGTTTCGATATTTATCAATTTAACACTTAAAATGTAATATAATAAATACATATTTTTAATCGATATGTTTTATTCTAAATTTCCAAGAACTGGATAATCAACGTTTCTGTAGGCCCATCAGCATAAACATAATGTTGGCCCAACTAGATTTCCTAAAACCCCAGAGAAATGGGAATGATAGATCAAAGCCCATACACTATCTCGTCTCTCCCTAAGACTAGCAAGCCCAATAGAGCGGAGCTTCTTTTCATGAAAGCCTATTCAATATCTTTCTCTTAGTGGTTTTTGGTTTGATTTTTATATAAAAAAATAAGTAAATAGAATTTTAAAAGAATATTAAACTGAACCAAAACCGGTTCAAACTGATTGGTTTCAATTCAGTTTTTTAAAATAAAAACTGATTTGGCTTGGTTTTTCGATTTTGGGCTCGGTTTTTTCTAGTTTTGGGCTCAGTTTGTCTTGGTTTTTTCGGTTTGGCTTGATTTTAGCTTAGTTTGTCTCGGTTTTTTTCTGGTTTTTTCAGTTTTGGTTTGGTTTTTTTTTTATTTTAAACTTATAAAACCAAACCGAACCAATTGCTTTTTTAAATTTTAATCAATTTTTTTCACGATTCAATTCTTTCAATTATTTTTTTTCAGTTTTTTTAGTTTAATTAATTTTTTAATTTTTTTCTCACCTCCTAGTAAATTTCTCTCTTTTTCCTGCTTGCTAGGGAACAGAACCTGCCGTAATCAATGGGTTTTGACTCCCTTTCTCGTACAAAAGTAGTCATTCGTGGATTTCTTAGTCGGAGTGAAGGAGAAACGGAAAGATAACAATCACAATTATATTTGTATAATTGGTTGGTGCCTTCTACTATAATAGCCTACAATCACCTCCCTTTACATATTACTTTCTTGATGCGTATCGAATTTAAATTCTTAATTATTTCTTAAAGAAATACTTTCGTGTCACTTGATTTAGTAGTTTTATGGAGAGAAAAAAATTAATTAAAAAATAACATGGGATCAAACGATTGGGCATAATTGAACTTCTATAAATTCATGAAGAACGTTGGTGTGGGTTGATCTAGTATAAGAGATGGTCTTCTTGATTTTTCTCCCTTTATATCTTGCTTAAAAAAATATTTAATATATGTATCTTAAGCTAAAGCTTATGATATGGGCTTTCAATTTATTTAAATATAAATAATTTACAATAAACTTGTATTAAAGAATCATGAAATTCTGTGGTCGGTAGTAATAGTATTTTTGAGCTAATTTTTATGTATAAAGATTTAATATCTCATGCTGAAACTTGAATTGTAAGAACATGAAGAGAACAGCTCGAAATTATTATTTTTGACTTTGAAAAATAACGTGTTCTATTGCAATTTAAGAGTAGATATTAAAATTAGTCATGGTCGAGTCGCTGTTTCCGTCTTTATTTTATTTTCTCTCAAATCTCGAAATTCATTAGCATTAACAAAATTGATTTTTTTTTTTATAATACAAGCTCAAAAATTAGTCGAAACAGCAACATTCGGACACGAGTTTGTTATACTTTTGTTGATTGAATAAGGTCCTCTTGTAGGAATGGATAACGATGATGTAGCAAGGTGTTTAGGAACAAGACTCCTGCTGATGATGGGATAAATTAATTGATTTTTGCAATCTGCTTCGCTTTCCTTAGCTTGTTTAATGTTTAAAGCCATCTACCTGCAAATTAAAAGACTCATCTTTGTGCACTTGAGGGTTTAGCTGCTGTGGTCAATTGTGTGACTTGTTTCGTTTCCGTTCCGGGTTCGACCTTTTATGTACACGCTTGTCACCCCCGCGATACCTTACCTACTCCTGGGCTTGCAGGATGCCCAGTGGGCCGTGAGGAATAGTCGTGGTGCGCGTAAACTGGCCCGGACACCCCACATAAATCAAAAAAAAAAGACTCATCTTTGTTGGGAAGTGAAGAGAGAACGCAATAATATTTTAAATAAAAATACTATATATATATATATATATTGAGAATAAAAAATTTATGAATCATTTGGCTACGAGCCTTGTATTTTTAGATTAAAAAATAGTTTTGTTTCTTAAATCGTGTTCCACTCAGCCTGTCCAAGACATCACAACCAGATATCTATTTTATATTAAATTTATAAAGTTAAGAGATAAAAACATGGTAGACCACGATATACTTTTGTATAACTAGTGATATATGGGGAGAAGGGTGAGGGACACCAGACACAGAGACTAGGCCCAGTAAAAAAATCATGAAGACTAGGTGTTGGATTTAGGTTATAAATCCAAGCTCAAACAATACTCAAGATTGGGTCTGACATAGCTTCAGGATCATGGAGCTTCAAGCCTGACGAGGTGTCAGGACAATGAAGCACATGGAACCTCAGGCTTAGCGAGGGGTTGGGATCAAGTATCGCAGGCATGGCAGGGTGCCATACCTAGATAGATAGGCCCAACAGTGTATGAGGTCTGAGGAATTGGATTTGACATTGTGCTAAAACTGTTGGACGTGGTAGTATACCGAAGCTCACGATGGTAAATCCAGAAAAATCCTATTCCATGAGATAAGTTTCCCGGCAATCTAAAGTGCCTTTTTTTCCCAAAAGAAAAAGAAACAACATCCAGAGTTGGTTCAGTCATGGGGAAGTTGTTTCTAGAACTAGATAAAGTGCTTACGAGGAAGAATGGACTCAAGTTAGTACATTTGATGAGAGGGGAGGGGGAAGGTAGGTCCATTAACAAGAATCTTGTGTGGACATTATTTGATTTGAAACGATTAATGTACAATGCTCTCGTGACTAACCAGTGGCTGATTAGCAAACAGAGCTCGGAAATATTTGCCTTTTGATCCTCACTAGAAGTTTTTTTTTTTTTTCTTTCCGATATAACGCTTACGGGTCAATTTGTCTGTTAAAGTTTCATGTAGCCATGTTAATAGTTGAATATTCGAGGGATGACTGTTAATGATGAGAACAAAGGTGGGCCTCATCATTTATATTTCACATTTTCACCCGTGAAGTGGGTCGGCAATAGTGGGGTGGTGGTGTGCTGTGAGAGGAGGAGGCTCACGAGATTGAAGACTTCGATGCGAACCCCAAGAAAGCGAAGTCATATGGGACCCACTAACTACTTTCCAACAGAAGAGGCCAAGGAGCAACCACCACACCCCAAATTCCCTCGGTCACATGCTCTCTGCTACAAGCTCGACAAGCTCACAAGCTCAGAAGCTATGGCACTGGTGGTGAGCCTATCCTAGTTTAGCACTATTCGAAAACATCACCCATACTCCTTCATAAAGTGGGGAAAAAACAAAGTTTCGGTGAAAAGTGATGCTTTAGAAAATGGTTAATGGGAAGGAGTGCAGTGGGAGGGTGGTGATAAGATGAATATAATGGTGAGTGGCCTATAAACAATGGGTTCTCAAGGGATGCTAAGATCCTGTCAAGATAATTATGCTTAACTGGAACGTCTTTTTGTCAGATTATGATAATATTTTATTCGATGCTTCAAAGTAATCAAGCTTAGAGCATAAGCATATACCAATTAAGGTCGAAGAAAAATGTTTTCACTAAGCACCAGGTTTCCGACCCATCTTCTCAGCTATGTAACCATGTTTCAGGCTCTTTTGTCTACGAGATTTATTCTTTCGATTTAAAAATAATAATAATAATAACATGAAGAGGAGCAAAACTGGACAAATGACTAGTGATTCCTTGTCCTACAACACAAAATATTGGTAATTTGTCAAAGTTTTTTGCTTCAAGACAAGTCACAACATTTTTGTCCAATCAGACACTCGGAGATTATCAAGATTTGTAATCAAGTGAATGGTGGAAATTATATTTCTGATGTGTATGATGCCAATACAATCAGCAATTTTAGAATGCAATCACGGAAAGCATTGCTTTACTTCAAAGAACGACAAGCAACCCTACAAGGAGAATCCAACGGCCTTAGCTTTTTCCCTATAAATACCTCATTTTTCATACGAATTCTCACAACAAATTCTGCATTTCCCTCTCCCGTGATAGAATTATTGTCGATAAGCGGCATGGAAACTCGAGTAAATAACTCTATACCCTTTTCCATTCTAGCAAACAAAAGAAACACTGCTTGTGTCGAGTATTTATCTTTTCTTGACAAGTATTAGTGCTAATTAATTAGTTCTCTTTCTTCTTTGCCCCATTATGAGCTTGCAGGTGACTAGTGTGGTTCTAGCGTTACTTGTGGTTGCCTTCATTAGCTTCAGAGGTGCTGAGAGCAGAAAGGCGAGGATTTTGGACTCCTTTGAGTACAGTGCCATAAATTGCAGGGCTCACAGTGCATCATTAACTGATTTCGGAGGAGTTGGGGATGGAACAACATCGAACACTAAAGCATTTAAGGATGCAATTGATCATTTGAGTCAGTTTTCATCAGATGGTGGCTCTCAGCTCTTTGTTCCTGCTGGAAAATGGTTGACTGGTAGCTTCAGTCTTACCAGCCACTTCACACTCTACCTACACAAGGATGCTGTGCTTCTTGCCTCTCAGGTTTGCATGGTTACACCTACGCATAGACGTAGAAGTGCCAACTTTTTTTTCTTCCTTAAAACATTTCTCGCGCGTCTTCTGTTTTGTTGATTAACCAAGTCAAGAATGGAATGGTTTAGGACATGCAAGAATGGCCAGTGATGAAACCTCTGCCATCATACGGCAGAGGGAGGGATGCAGCAGCTGGAAGGTACAGCAGTCTCATATTTGGAACGAACCTCACTGACGTTACTATTACAGGTAATGCAATGCAATTTAAGAAGTGATGAGCAAGATTTAAGAGCAATTTTACAAATTATAACAAAATCTTGCGCTTTTACCTGCGGTCGATCTTACAAGTGAGTTGGTGACAAATTTGAAATGTCAGGGAACAATGGCACAATTGACGGCCAGGGAGCTTTCTGGTGGCAGAACTTCCACAAGGGCAAGCTAAAATACACCAGGCCTTACTTAATTGAGATCATGTTCTCAGATACTATCCAAATTTCAAATCTGACACTCCTGAATTCCCCGTCTTGGAATGTTCATCCTGTTTACAGCAGGTATTCTATACCCTGCTGTATGTCATCACATATATGATCACATCTCTCCACACACACACACACACACACACACACACACATATATAAGAGACTTTCATTACTATTTTTGTCCTCTTCTTAATTTTTTCATTAATCATGGGATTGCAGAGATATTGTTGTGCAAGGCATTACCATCATCGCTCCAATCACATCACCAAATACCGATGGAATTAATCCAGGTTTGTATTTCCCTGATTTCTGATTAGCTTATAATTGTTCAACCATCTTGAAGTTCAAGAACTTGTAAGCCAAACACCTTACATCCAATGTGCCTAATATTTTGCACGAACAACTTGGGCAGCATTTAATTCTGTGATATGACGTTGCAGATTCCTGTACAAACACTAAAATTGAAGATTGTTACATAGTTTCTGGAGACGATTGTGTGGCGGTTAAAAGCGGTTGGGACGAGTACGGGATTGCATTTGGAATGCCCACAAAGCAACTAGTCATCAGACGGCTCACGTGCATCTCTCCATACAGTGCCACGATTGCTCTAGGGAGTGAAATGTCGGGTGGGATAGAAGATGTTAGAGCAGAGGATATCACAGCCATCCACACAGAATCTGGGGTCAGGATCAAAACTGCTGTAGGGAGAGGAGGGTATGTGAAAGACATATACGTGAAGAGAATGACTATGCATACCATGAAATGGGTCTTTTGGATGACTGGAAATTATGGGTCACATGCTGATAAGAATTACGACCCAAATGCACTGCCATTGATTCAAGGCATTAATTACAGGGACATGGTTGCCGATAATGTGACAATGGCAGCTAGATTGGAGGGCATTGCAGGCGATCCATTCAAGGAAATTTGCATCTCTAATGTTACAATCGGATTGGCACCGAAGGCCAAGAAGGTGCCGTGGACCTGCACCGAAATTGAGGGGATGACAAGCGGGGTAAGTCCACGGCCATGTGATTTGCTACCGGATCAAGGGCCAGAGAAAATCACATCCTGTGATTTCCCTCCGGAGAATATACCAATCGACTTGGTGCAGTTCAAGACGTGCTCCTTCGGAATGAGTTACATGTGAACTTTGCTTCTCTACTACCATCAAGCAATGTATAAACACTGCTAGCTCCGAGCAAAAAATATATATAATCTACTAGTTTCTCTCAGTTTTATAACTTACAAGTGGTCATATCGCACACATACAGCATGATCAGACAAACATATATTGACAAAATCTGTTCATTGCTTGGGATTGAAAAGCTTTAAGCAGGTGCAAGCACAAACATAATCGAAACAAATACGCAACACGAAATTTGTTGTCAACAAATATAAGATTGAACAAGCAGAATTTGACACGAGCCATACAAGGCCTTGGATCGAAATGCATTAAGCACACAACAAATAATAGTAAAACATAGCGAAATGGAAGTGGCGGGTTTTTTAGAATCGATTTCTCAAGTCGTGATGAAATTATCCGATTCAACTTCAGTGTCCCATATAATCAACATAAACTTTGCCATGGTTCATGTTCCAGATGATAACACAATCTTCGTTCGTACCAGCAAGGGTCTGGAATTCTCTCTTCAACTACTGCAGCTGGCTGTTGAAAGATAAAGAGCCTATGAGATCTCTATAACAACAGTCAAGCCAAACATCAGCACCCATCAAGCCTATGAGATCTCTATAACAACAGTCAAGCCAAACATCAGCACCCATGTCCCAACATCTAAAGTCCAAATCACCATAAAGATAACATATCTCACAATAACCCGCACAACAGTACCAGAAATAATATCTACAGATTTCATCTCTTCCAGGTCCACAATGAGAAACACGTTATTACCTAGCAATTCTTCACATTCAAAATCAACATTCAGAAACTAGAAAAAAAAAACAGGGACCATCGAGCGTCCTCAAAACCATGAAGAGTTCACTCCATGACCAATAGAGTTCACTAGAGAACTCATAAAGCTTAAGTGGCCCATGGCTCAGTCCAAGGAAGAACCTACACCAACTAAAGACGGAATCTTTATGGAGATTCTGCTCAGCAAACTTTAGAATTACACTGCTTGTCCTCCATCTTACACTTTTTGATGTTGTAAAAAATCTGAAGTATCAGTTCATTGAAACCTACAGAAAATTCTATGCATCCTGTACGTTTCTTAACTCTTCTTCTCTCAGAAAATCTGGGGGATATGTTATATTGTTGTCCATTTTAACCATGGGATAGCTTCCCAAATGTATACAACAACAAGTCAATCATATAATTCTCAAGGACCTGGATTGAAGTTTACAGATTCCATCCAGATGAGTTCCTTGATGTTTTCTTCAGTAAAAGATGGTTGCTCAAAATCAAAGAGGAAAGGCCTTGGGCAGACAGGCTCCTCGTTGATGTCATGAAGAGGTGCCAAGTATGGATGGCACAATGCCTCATCAACTGCAAGGAGAAAAGGTCAAATGTAATCACTGCCCAAATAAAAGCTTCATTAATCAGAAAATAAACTCAATTTTAATCAATTTGATATAATTTCCAAATGTTGGGACATAACATATTTTACTATACTACTACTACGATATGCAATTTCACTTTATCGAATAATCACCATTATCTCAAATATTATTTGGTGAATGCACCTACTTCCAGGTCAAATGCATAGCCAAGCTTACAGGAAAAGGTCCCATAAAGATAAAGCAACATGACACTATATACGTATTAATTATTATTTTGATGCACTATCAATGCTACATATGACCCTGAATGTTCAACTTTACTCTTTGTTTATAGTCATCAATTTAAAAAAAATGTTCCCACAATGTCACAAACTAGTCCTTGAAATCACTATCATGCCTGCCTCATTTTACCTGTAATACGCCTATTTGGATCAAAGACCAGCATTTTCTCCAACAAATCAGCAGCACCAGCAGAAATATTAGGAAATCTAGCAGCAAAATTTTGCCTTGGGTATTGCGGAAGCTGCCTGACATATCTTCGTGCATTCTCACTTCGCAGGAAACCAAGACAGGAGTCATCAGGTGAACCTATGAGCTATTCAAAGATAAATGCACAAGGTGTTAAGCTCATAGTTGTGCCATGCACAACCAGCAAAAACAAAAAACAAATAAGAATGTGATAAAACAGGATAGAAGTGGAGATGCATCACTATCACATAAATGAAAAAGAAAAAAATAGAGGAGGGAATTTCTGATTCCCAATCACATCTCTTTGTTGCAATGTTGTTCCTAAGATATCATCATTACCAGGGACAATAAAAATTTCAAACCCCCCCCCCAAGTTTGAAATTTTTTTAAAAAGGTTCTTCTAAATAGACCCCTCAAAATAATAACTACCTGCTCCCCAGATGCGACATCATATATTAATCCATGATCATCACACAGTTACCAGATTGAGACTTAACAATAATGCAATTCCTGCCATTTGGACACAAGGGAGAGAAAAAAAAGGGTGCATAAATTATAATTATCAATGGCCACAAACAATCACATATAAGTGAATGAAAAGAGTTAGAGCCTCAGTCCTCAAACAATGAGCATATACTTTGATAGAGAAAACACAGCAAGAATACTCCAGAACACGGTTGATGGACAATTGCAAAATGACATACCTCCGTAACAAGCCTCAGCTGATGAACATAGTCTTTCCCAGGAAATAAAGGTTGCCGAGTCAAGATTTCACCAAGTATACAACCCACTGACCATATATCAATCGCTGCAGTGTACTCAGAACAATTGAGGAGTAATTCTGGTGCCCGGTACCATCGAGTGACCACATACTCGGTCATGAAATCCGTTTCAGATGTTGTCCTTGCAAGTCCAAAGTCGCCAATTTTAAGGTCACAATTAGCATTCAAGAACAAATTGCTGGGTTTTAGATCACGATGCAAGACATTTGCGGAATGTACATATTTAAGCCCTCTTAGCAATTGATAGAGAAAATACTGCAAAGCAACAATTTAGATATCAATTAAAATCAAGCACCTAACACGGTATTTGTTAATTTATGCTATTCTTGCTCATAAAACAATGATAATTCCAACTATAGCATTCGTTAGAGAAAGCATTTTATTCATATCAGTCTCTTGGGCTGTAGCATGTGGCCATAGCCTGTCTCTCTTTTGTAAATTTGCCCCCTTGTGATAAAAAAGAGAGAGATAAAAAGGGGTGATTAACATGATGGGGTGATCTGTTGGGATTTGAGAAAAAAGGGGGAGAGGTAAAAAGAGCAGTGAAGCCCACTGATAACTGTGAATTATTAGAGACATGATACCATTAAATTACAAATGACAAGGTAGCCAACTAATAGACCTATTGGCTCAACAAAGACAAACAGATAATGAAAGTCATCATGCTATGCTTGTGATTTAGTTGAAAATCTAGCATTTATTTATAGCTAAATGAGGAAGAATAGCTTATGCTGCTTATCATGACTAGTCAAACCATTTTGTCACAATTTCAACCAGTAAAGCTTGAAATTTGCAGCAAGTTAAAAGCTACAGTCAAAGATCACAATATTCTAGAGGATGGTAAAAAATAAGTAAAAATCAAATAAGCAACCACAAGAACAATAATGTCTTAGATAACCCTGCTTGCTATGAGTATAGATTACTTATAGTAGAGACAAAATCCAAGAAGAATTAATGGAGCTAACCCGACAATGATCATCTGTCAATTGTTGGTTGGAGCGTATTATTTGATGAAGATCTGTATCCATTAATTCATAAACAATGTAGACATCATTGAAGTTTTCTGTCTGGGGAGGCCGAATGATGTCTTTGATAGCAATAACCTGAGGAGCGGGGAATGAGTAGTAAGATCATAATTATAACAAAACACCATAGAAACAATAAATAAACAAGTTTTACAATACAACATCAGCAAGCACTCATGATGTATAGGCTCCGATGCCACGCAATTAGAGTGTGTTGACAAACCAGTCTCAAATGTGGACGATGTAAAGTCAAATAGAACTTAAAAACTTAAGTAACATGATAAACCGGTCAATCCTGAGCTGCCAAAGAACATATCTACATGACGCAGTTGATTACAATAGAAAATTGTGAATCAAATGAATCCAAAGTAATATACTGTAGCCAATCTAGCAATTGACTTTTGAATCACCAAGATCGTCACGCTCTATGAAAGCAGAGCTTAAGTTCAATTTAACTAGGAATCACCCAATTGATGATAATAATAAAGTAAACAAAGGTCAGGTTTACAAAAATTCCACCCTGAAAAGAAAACTATGATTGCAACAGATTTCAGGTTCTTGGTAGAATTATAACTGACCTGAGCAACAACTTGAATTGATCTATGAAATCATGAAACAATAACTTGAGTTGAGCTCGGAAATCATGAGAATAACAAGGGAATTCAAACTTACATTTTCATGATCCATGTGGCGAAGAAGCTTAATCTCTCGTAAAGTCCTCTTAGCATCGATTCTGTTGTCAAATGCATTACCAATCTTCTTAATGGCAACCTCTTCACGTGTCTCGGCATTCACAGCAGCACTGAAGGAAATAAAAAAACCACATCTTCCTTCACATAGATGATTACACACAGAAATTAAGTCACACACAACGAAATCACAAAATACATTCACACTTCACCAGAAATAGCAGTTCTTAGAACTCCAACAACAAATAAAAAAGATTTACTTCTCTTGCAATAAATATTCCATAGCTCAAAAATTAAGAAATTCTTTAGCACCAGCTTTTCACGGTTTACACCGAGTAAATAAAAGCAACCTAGTATCTTCTGGAATCTTGCAAAAAAGCACTCATTTTTAAGAAAGATCAAGATTTTATTCTTGAAATTTCACTTTGGAGAAAATCTTAATACAATCCAACACGGCATTAAAACCAGGCTACGAAAAACGAATAATAAAAAATTCATAACTTAACCTAAAACTAAAAGAACTGAAATCGAAAACTATAAAGTAACGAAAACTTACAGTTGAAACTTAACAACAGAGGAAAAGTAGTTTCCAAATAAGAATCAGACGTACCAAACAATACCATAAGCGCCACGGCCAACAGGGCGAATAGGAGGGACGTACTTCATGGAAACTTCAAAGAGGTTACCGTACACGTTATACTGTACATAGCGTCCACCATGAGTAGGTATGCCTTTGATGTTAGGGTCACCACCTGAGCTTGACTCTAAGCTGGACATTTTTCAGTAGCAGCAACTAGTAAGGATCCGATTACAAGCTAGAGAGAGAGAGGTAATTAAGCAGTCCGTCCAGTACTAAAGTTGTTGATGAAGTAGAAAGCAGAGGGGAGGGGAGGAAGGGCCAATATTTGGGGCGGGCGTGTCGGTAGGCAGGTGTAAAGTTTTGTCGTTTTGACATTTCTTTTGATTTGCGCGTGGGAGTTTTTCTTTTTATTAATTAATTTATTTATTACTACTGTTACCATATATCTAGTATATTATAGGATTCAACCATATTTTTAAAGAAATTTAAATTTTTTATTTTTAAATTAATTTTTTATATTATTTTTTATTATTTTGATATGTTGGTGTAAAAAAATAAAAAATATATTATTTTAATATATTTTTTTTAAAAAAATTTTTATTATATTTTTAAACAATTCATAAAATTTATTTATTTTTGTTCGCAGCAATTTTTTTTAAATTTTGATAAAAAAATTTGCTTTATATTTTATTTATATATAAATTTTTGGATTTTTTTATATATTAATATTAAAAATAAATATTTTAAAAAATATATTATTTTAATAAATAAATAAATAAAAACATTTGAACGTCTTTGAACCGTTTATGTGTAGGGTGAACCTTTGAACAGGTAAAGCTTTGCCCTCGTGCCTCGAGAATTGCTGACCTTTTTTATATTGTTTTTTTGTTGGGTCTGTTTAGTAAAGAAAACTGTTTTTTTTTTTTTTTTGTTAATTAAAGAATGGTTCGGTTAGGTCCGGTGACAAGCCTTTTTGAACAGTAACAGAAAAATATTTAAAGTATTTTTTATTTAAAAATATATTAAATTAATATTTTTTATTTTTAAAAATTTATTTTTAACATCATCTGAAAACAAAAAAAATATTTTTAAAATATAAAAATAAATAAACTTGATGTCTTAAATAAATAAGTTGAAAATGATAGAAATGATGGGTAGCAAATTGATTTCATTTGAAAATCAGTGGTCCTATAGCCAGAGCAAGCGGACCCAATCTTTAAAACAATGTCTTTTATCCCAAACTTTTCAAGCTGGGAAGGCTGGAAGAGAAGATCCATAAAATCATTCCTTTCTTCGACGTACAAGAGAACACCTCAGCAAGATCATGATGATCGGTGTGGCTATGGTTCTCTACTCCCTCCATTTTCATTCAAACGAGCACT
>Ga0325411_1001267_pt1 | contig 28001 bp, 14 predicted proteins | sample PopdelMetagenome_13_FD_206181 | JGI IMG/M metagenome (GOLD analysis project Ga0325411, IMG submission 206181) | Populus deltoides microbial communities from Bellville, Georgia, United States - Xylem-PdIQD-R4 | ecosystem: Host-associated > Plants > Phyllosphere > Stem > Wood/Secondary xylem...
TTTATATATGTGTTGTTTGGATAAGTTCATATCTTCTTCAACTTTTGTTTTCTTTTGATTTTGTGATTATATTTATATATGTTGTTGAGTATCTACAATTATCCAATCTATTTTATGATTTTTTTTTGTTTGGCCCCTTATTCTATAAAAATCAACTAGATTTGGTTATAAAAAGCCCGAAAAAAGCCCATTAAAAAACTGACAAGTTTTGTAAACCCTCAAATAAAGACCATATATTAAAATTAAAGACTTAAATGGAAAGGAGAAAGAGAAAAATTAAAGTGGTAAAGATGGTTAGAGAAATTATTTTTGATTAAAATGAAATAGACTTGTGGTTGGAAATTTTCGAAGTTATTAAATATTAAAAGTGTAAGTGATGATTGGAAGGACTAAATTGAACAAATTAATTGAATCAAAAGAGAGTTTATTTAATGAGACGGATGAAATTAAAAAAAATATAAAAAAAGGAGTTTATAGGGTGAACGTATAAATAAGAGAAAATATTGGGCCAATGTATTACGAAAAGAAATGATGGGGTCAATATAAAAATAAAAGAACGTATGATGGGTTAATATAGAAATAAAAAAAAAACGAGGGCCTAATATGCACATAAAGAAAGTAAAAGAGGGCAAAATACAAACAAAGAGCTAGAAATCTTTCAAAAATCACACTAAAAACACAAAAGAAAGTTATATTAGAGAAAACAATGGTGTTAGGTAGAGATTTTCATAAGAAAAATTAAAGGAATTCCAAAGGGTTCAACCTTGAAAGGGGCAACAAAAAGGAGAGAAAATGAGGGTGGAAGAAACTTGATTCATCTTGGGATTTCTCTTTTAATTTCTTGTTTTTAGGAGGTAAGAAATTCTCTTAAGAAGTTGTTTTAACTTGGCCAATGTTTTTCTTGAATGATTGAGTTGCTAGAGTGTTTGGTAGAGGTTTATGATTTATAAAGTTATGAAATTGTGTTTTGGTGATGAAATGAAGGTAATTGATATTGGTTATGATTGAAAAATAGGTTAGTAGAGAGTGAGAGAGAGAGCTTTTATTTTTTAGAATGGATTTGATGAGGTTAATAGGTTTAAGAATTATGTTAAATGATGATATATAAAGGTATTATATGTTATGTTTGCTGAAAATGATAGAAAAATACTTTGGGAACACTTAGATACTTGTTAAACTTAGAAATAAAAAAACTAGATAACTTGTTTCTCGGTTTCTCCACTAAGATTAGGACCCTAAGGAAGAACTTGAGGTAATTTCATTCATGAAAGTTATAGACATGAATATTACCTTTCAAATGCAACTGACCTTACTTATATTGGAGTGACAAAACGCTAGATTTGAGATAAAGACCGAATAAGGTCTAAACTGAAATTAACAAGATAATTTTTCATGCTATTGTAATTTGTGAATTAGACATGAATATTACCTATCAAAGGCAACTGACCTTACTTAAATTGGAATGACGAAACGCTATATATGAGATAAAAACCAAATAAGAGTCTAAACTGAAATCAACAAGACAATTTTTTGTGCTACTGTAATTTGTGAATTTAGTCATATAGATGACAAAACTGGTTTTAGTCATCTCATCAAAATTGAATACCTATGTATTAGATTTCTAGAAAAAGAAACCACGTATAAAACCGAGTTCTATAACTCCAATTATAATCAAATATTGAACAATTTTCTAGTTAATTATGTCAAACCACATGAAATTGGTGAATTATTAACTCTTATTTGGAGTTGTTCTTGATTAAAACTGTTAAAATTATTGAGGGAATGAACATGAAAAATATGTGTAGTTATAGACAAAGCTTGAAATTAATATAGTGTGCCTGTTGGTACAGGTGAGACTTTGGACACTAAACAACAACAAAGGACGACCAGCAGAGCACGTACTTCATGTAGGTGTTTGACATCTTAAACAATTATGTTAAAGTTAATTATGGTTCTTGTAAAATGCATGTTAGAAGTTTTACTATGCGTGTTTATTATAAGAATATTGTTTGAACCAGTTCCTTGGCCCGGGAATTAGTGTCTTATGAATGGGTTATTATTTGAACTAGTTTCTTGATGTGGGAAGTGATGCTATGTAAATGTGTTATTCTTTGAATCAGTTCCCTAATTTGGGATTGGTGCCCTGTAAATGGGCTATGGGTTGGACTAGTTTCCTTGTGCTAGGATTAGTGTCTTAAGAATGGGCGGTTAGGAGAACTGGTTTCCTGGTTTGAGACCGGTGCCTTGTTAAATGGGCAAATGTGAAAATTTATTATAAGAATTAGGGCTATTTTCTTTAAAATAAAATTTGATAGTGTGCTGTCAAATTTCTTAAATTGTTTAATTGATTTTTTGGTGCTTTTATAAATTAATTTGTAAGTTCATCTTAGTATTGTACCATTTAGTCGATGTATTAGTGTTTTTTTTTTTTGTATATCTACTTAGTTTAATAAGTTAAAGGAGAAATATTGTTTTGCGATTGTCTGTAGTATTTTATTTTGTTAAACTTTATTTTGATTGTATGTAGTCCATTAATTTTGTATTGTATGTGTAAATTATATAGAGCTTTATTTTGTTGAATTTTTATGTAGAAATTTTATCTTTATCATCTAAGTTATATGATGCATGCATGAAATTGATGTCAGTAATTAATCGATTGTTTCTTTATTTAATGTGTATGTATTGCTTTTATATTTTATGAAATGAAAGTGTGGAAAAACATTTGGTTACATGAAAACTACTTAAGTCCAGAAGGTTAGATTGTGGATTTAGTAGTTAAACGGTATGGATGATATCTTGATACCAATTATATATATATAAACAAACTAACTTCCTTGGTTTTCTTCTTATTATTTTGGAATCCATGTTAATAGTATTTGCAAGTTTTGCTTGATTTTCTCTTTAAAAAACCAAATCCAACCGAAAATGATTGGTTCAAACTAGTTTTCAAATACGGTTCTAAATATATAAAAAGAAGTTTCACTTTGGTTGGTTTTTTTTAATAAAAAACTAAATCGAATTGAAAATGCTCACTCATACTTAGATCTTTTTAATAGTTATTCGGATTGTTTTTGAACCAACTAAATCAACTAAATCATTTGAGAGTAATTTTCATATTTTCCAGTTTAAACTCGGGCTAAGAAAAGAGTTGAGTCAAAATGATTTTTTTATCAAGTTCATTATTTCTTTTTTAATTTCATTTTCATATTTTTTTACCGGTCGACCAGATTGTCTTTAAACCAACCAAGTCACCTGAGTCATGACAGAGCAACTACCTTATGGTTTAATTTTAGACCTGAACTAAACAAGAAGTTGGATCGAGAAGTTTTTTTTAATTTAAATTTCATAAATTTTTTCTCGATTTCATTCTTAGATTTTTTTATACCAATCGACTAAGATGTTTTTGGATCGACTAAGTCAATTGGATCACATTGAGATAACTCTTACATGATTTGATTTTAAACCTGGATTAGATAAGAAGTCAGATCAAGAGATTTCATAGTTAACCTATTAGTGCAGAGTTAATAAAAATATAAAATAATTTTTTATAACTTGGATGTTTTTTATTATGTTGAAAATTCTTTTAATCTGACCCATAACATAGTATAAATCTTTTAACTAGTTCAATCTAAACATAGATGAGTTGATGTTTTTTAATCAACTTGGATTAATTTATTAATTTATTTTTTTCCAATTAGTTTCAAGATTTGATCTGATAAGTGTGCCTTTTTAAAAAAAAAAAAAATATTGTTCTCTTTTTGTTGCAATCACATAATAAAGGAGGCTTTATGTATGTGTGTGTGTATTAAAATACATGAGAAAATCACTTTGCTGATATTATATACATAGAGTGTTTGCATTGTAGACCACATTATAAATATAAAGTGTTTGCATTATGGACCACACCGTAAATGTTCAGAGAACTATAAAGGGTGTTATCTTTTCTATTTTTTATTCCAAAAGCTGCTAGTGCGTGTTGGGTCAAGACATAACCACCTGTGACTATTGGGTCTGGCATGGCCGCTAGACTCAAGGCTATTGAGTAGTTTAAATATTTGTTTTATAGAAAATAAAAATAATAATAATTATGATTTTTGTTTAGGATAGTTTAAATGTTTTTTTATAAAAAATAAAAAATAATTAATTAGCATTTTGGTTTATAATATTTCAAGAGTAGTTTAAATGTTTTTTTATAACAGATAAAAAAATTAATTAGTATTTTTATTTAGGATATTTCAATGATAGTTTAAATGTTTTTTTTATAAAAATAAAAAATAATTATAAAAATATTAATTAACATTTTTATTTAGAATACTTCAAGGATAGTTTAAATATTTTTTTATAAAAATAAAAAAATTAATTAAAATTTATGTTTAGGATATTTTAAGGATAATTTAATTTTTTTTATAAAAGTAAAAAAAATTATAAAAAAATTAATCAGGCATGGCTGCCAGACCTAATGCTCTTCAAAGGTAATTTAAATGCTTTTTTTAATAAAAAATTAGGAATAATTTAAAAAAATTATTTAGGATATTTCAAGAGCAATTTTAATATTTTTTAGAAAAATAAAAAGATAATTATAAAAACATTAATTAGCATTTTTGTTTATGATACTTTAAGTGTAGTTTAAATATTGTTTTTATAAATAATAAAATAATAATTAGGATTTTTATTTAGGATACTTTAAAGATAATTTCAATATATTTTTAGAAAAATAATTTTGTTTTATAAAAAACATTATTTAGCATTTTTGTTTAGATACTTCAAGAGTAATTTAAATGTTGTTTTTATAAAAAATAAAAAATAATTGTAAAAAAAATTAATTAGCATTTCTATTTAAGATATTTCATGGGTAGTTTAAAAGTTTTTTGTTTTTTTATAAAAAAATAAAAAATATTTATAAAAAATTATTTAGGATATTTCAAGAATAATTTATTGTTTTTTATAGAAAAATAAAATAAAATTATAAAAAATTAATTAGCATTTCTGTTTATCATACTTTAAATGTAGTTTAATTTTTTTTATAAAAATAAAAAAATTTATAAAAACAATTAATGAAACATAGCCGCCAGATTCAAAGCTTTTGGGTCTGGTATTTCTGCCAGATCCAAGTTTATTATATCTAGTATTATTATCAGACTCAAAACACTTATTATAAAAAATATTTTTTTTTGAAAATAAATTATTATTGACTTGATATCGAGTGAGAGTAATATGATCATATATTTTAAATTGTGTTGAATGTATTTTAAAAATGTGTTCGATATAAAAAAAATAGTATTATCTAATAATTTTAATGTGTGTTTATATAGTAATTTCGAAAAGAAACAGCAAACATACACAGAGCAGCAGCGCGGGAGTTCCCCTTCATAATTCATCTATCTATTTCGCTGCTCCCAAAAAATCCAATGGAAATTTCTTCCACTTCGAAACTTTGCTTACACGTAATGTTGCTTGCTTTCCATTATATTCTTTTCGATTCCATACTCGTTGTTTATCCGTTCTGTAATCGATGGATGGAAACCGAACTTGTTGCAGTTAATTTCTTGTGCATTTCAAAGATGCCGTCTATCTCAACAACTCTGCCGGCTCTCTGCTGTTCTCAAATCACCATCTCCTTCCATCCTTCAAATTTCCAGTAATTATTTCTTTCCTTTTCATTTTTTTTTTTAAATTTCAACTCATATCCACCGATCGATGATTACAATATAAAAGAAGTTAAATCAGGGCTGCGATTAAAATCTTCAATGCAGTTTCTGATACTGGAATCGGTAGCTGCTTGGAAGAATTCCAGGATCTTAACTGCAGCAGCATTATTTCTGCTGAATTTTGGGGTAAACCACGCCAGTTTTATTTCAATTTAGTAAGTAATTTTGGATGACATTCATAGCTTTGTTGTGCAGATGGAATTCTCTCTGTCAAAACTACTGGTAGTTTCTCATTCTAATGATTCTGTCTCTCTCTTTCGTTTTACCTTTTACTACGGAGAAGTTTATACCGCAGTTTGATTTAATTAATGATCCTTGTTCGGCTTTTCTTTGTGGAGACGGCAGCAATTTGTGATGATGAGATATATCATTATCACTTCAATTTAAGGGAAAACATTTCCAGCAGCAGAACCCTTACCCGTCTACCTTCGAATCCTAAGAACGGTCTGAAATTCAGGCATGGAGGATGATGCTTAAGCTGTTATGTTTTAATGTTACTGTTTTTTCCCTTATTATTTCTTATGAATTTATAGGCATTTTTTTCCTTCTCCAGTGGGACTGAAATATGTCTGTCCATTTCAGAGAGCATTGATGTTTTAGTTTCTGAGATCAATCACTTCTTTCAAAAGGTTTGTTCGACTGCACTCTGAAGACTCTGTCTCTTGTTCCATTGCTAGCAGTACAAGATAATTGATAGAGCAAAATGGAAATGGTGTGTCAAGCTTAATAACGAATACTGAGATAGCAATGATTTAATTCTTCTGCCACGCAGCCTCAACTTGGCTAGCAATCGCCACTGTCTTTTTACTGCAGACTGCGGTAATAATAGGCCTGGTGGCTGATTGTTACGCCTTAAGTGCTGTATTGTGCAGGGACACTGTTTTAGATACCAATGGATTGAGTTGATCTTGGTCTATCACAATGGAGGATGTAATCTGTATTACCGCTAGTTTAGGAATTGTGACTAACTGTACATGCTGTACGCTGTTTAAAAAAAAGGGCTTGAGAAGGTTTTTCATGCCTTTCCATGAATCTTCCTTTTAGTTAGTTTTAAGTAAGGTTTTACCACAACATTCTCTCATGGATGCTGACAAGTAGGGGCTTTCGGTTACTGAAAATGAGGGTTGTTGTGGTATATCTGCAGGATTTGATCTGTAAACCCAGCTTTTATGGGAAAGTTGGCTGCCCGGTTTAGAGAGAACAATTAACCCTCTTATATACTTTGTGGAGTTTTATTCTGCAAGGGCATTTATTGCTCCGTCAACTATGCATTGAAAATGTCAGCAAACAATATAATATTGTAATTTAATGCTTTCAGCACTAATGGGCAATATTTTGTTTTTGTCATATTACATATCCAGAATGATCCTTCCAATTTTTATTTACAGTTTGAAGTTCCTATAATACTCTATAGAGCAAGTAGTTTCCGAAACTTTTATCAATTGTTTCCCCTATTTATTATGTTTTGTTGTCTACTTATTTTGCAGATGATGATCTTGAATATCCCAGTAAGTTTAGCCTCCATTCCTCATTGTTGATCCTTTTTGTTGCACATATGGAAGGCAAGCCTCCATTTGGATAGAGAGGAATGAGAGGAGGCAATGAGAAGGGTTAAATTGGTCAAACAGCTAATATTGCAACCATTTTAACCACTCTCTTTCCTTTCTGTTCTGTTTCCATGATCAAAGTTAGCCTTAAGGTATTGATGGTAGCAGCAGCAATCCAGCAGCTATTATGACATGTTGATGAGCTTAAAGATACCAGTATTGCTACTTTTATGCAAACTTTTTTTTTACCTGGTTTGTTCTTTTAATTGGTCTAAATATCACATATCACTAGGAGACAAGGAACATGCACTATAAACTTCAGCTTGTAGATTACAGTGGCATGTACTTTAAAACTAATAAACTAATGATAAACAGTCTCTCAAGAAAAGAAGAAGAGCTTCCTTGAATTTGTTATCCATAGATTCTGTAACAGATGATAAATATTAGCTTAGGTGCATGAAAAGTTTTGCCTTGGGAAACTTTTGTCCTGACTTGTAGCCAGCTCTTCGTCATTTTTTCAGAATATTGCAATTGAACTGTTGATTGAACGTGAAGATATTCCTGGATCAAGATGTGAAAATGTCTTTCTAGCAAATAGAAGCAATCCTGGACCTCTTTCAACCTCGAATGTTGAATTTCTAAAGTCAGGCCTTGAAGATTATGTTTTAAAGCATGGGAATTCTCTAACCCAAAAGTGCAGTACATGCTTTGCAACTTCGTAAGTTTGTACCGCATTTGTCCCTGCTTCCATTCCAGAGTCTGCTGCATTTCATTGAAGATCCTTACATTTTCAATATCTAACTTAGAGTTTCAAGTTTTCTTATTCACATTTGCATGCAAGTCAACCAACTCTTTAACCAACAGAGCAACTTTAGTTTGGCCATATGAATTTAATTTACACATCCCTGCTATGTCTTGTTTTATTTGACATGGAATCCCCCCCCCCCCCCTGCACACTATATACTTCATCAATATAATTTGTTTTTTTTATCGAATACCATCTAATTAATTAGATCCTCAAGATCACAAATTACAACAAGAAGATGGTGGTTTGGAACATGTCTAATTTTACTCCACATGACCAAACTGCAAGATAAAGAGCCTCCTCATAACCAATTGAAGTTATTAATTCTTGTATATACACACTCACTCACTCACACACACGCGCACACATTGTTTTCCACAAAGCCAACTTTAAGTTTCAGGAATTTGTGAAACTTGCTACATAGCTGATCTCTTGGAAATGACTAATATCCTTTCTCTGTGTCTCATTAGTGAGTGTCTTAAGGTTGGGAGTGGAATAGCATGCAGCACAGAAAGCCATAAGAGTTCTGGACTCATGATGGAAGTGGTGATTATAATAAGTGAGATAGAGTCAACCTGTCCTTGCTTCAGGGAATGCAGTTCTAAAACAGAGGTTCACATCATTTTCTTCTCTGTTCACTTTACAGACCTTTTTATTAATTAAGTTTGTAGACATATTCTGGCAAGATTGGCTTGCAAGAAAGAGGTATAAGTTTTATGAAGAGAGATTGGCAACATTGAAGTGCAGAAAATTAAATGTGATAATCATTTCTTACTGTTGTTTTTCAGGACCTCAAATTATTAATGGGGAGATTCTAGACTGTTCTTTATTTTTTTTCATATAAAAAAAGAGCTGAGACATGAAATTCATGTGGTTTATCCACACAAAAAGGGTTAAGAGCTGTTAGTACAAGTTTGGTCAAATTGTTAGAATTGTGCAAGTATCGGAGTCAAAATTGTTATAGCATATCATGTTATTGTAGAAGTTAATTTTGATCTGGGCTTTACATATATTATTGCATTTTTCCCAGTCATTGAATTCTTCTTGTTGTTCTTACGTTTTCCATTTTTTTGTATTTGATTTGGTTGACCTGATGTGCTTTTCCAGGTATTGTATTTCAAGGATTTCACACCCTGTTCAATTTCCCATTCAACGCTGAATGTATTGTCTACCATTGACTGGAAAAGTTATGGACTGACTCTGGAGAACGTTGTGGATCAAGGTGTCTGTGTACTAGAGTGGGAAGACTCACCATCTCATTCTCAAATTGATATGGTCCTTCACTGCTACCATAAGCAATATCCAATGTCAGCTCATATGCAATTCATTTCACTTTGCTTAATCGTTATGCTTGATATGTTGCTGTGCCATGTGTTTTTATTTTCCTTGACTTGATATCAAGTTCACGTTACCATTGGGCAGGCATAAAACTCAACCTGAACGGCATCTCATAAAAAAAGCAGTTAAAGCTGCATTGAATAATTTGAAGGAGAAACATCCAGGAATTCTTCTAAGTGCACATGCCCTCAAGGTAAAATCCACCGCTTCACCCTGAAATTATTATGCGAATTCAAGTTTCTATACAATTCAATTTGTTTCTTCATTCGAAAACCAAAGGGCTGATGAACTACATAATCCTTAATGATGAAGTATTTTTCCTCAAGTAATTGAAGACTTCTCTTTTAGTTAGTTGGCTATAGGCAGCTTTAAGTTTACTAATTAGGCATCTTAACGATGGAAGTTACATTCATCTATTTAATCTATGTCTCCATTCTGATCATGTAGTTTGGAATTGTCTTTATCTTCAGATTTGCAGTCATGCCCCTGACCTTGCAAGATCTATTGCTGGCCTCATCTTGTCATCTAACGATCCAGACTTTCAAGGAGAATGCTTCTCTCTTCTTGGTTTGCAGTCAAGAGAAATTGGAGCGGATGTTGTTGAAGATTGTATCCAGGAGAAGATCGTTTCAGTTATAGAGATGAATGACAGGAAGTCCAGGCAACGCAAAGTAGTGGCGCCTTTTCTTTTTGAAGACGACTGCGACCAGGATTCGAACTATCAAGACAAAGAATATGAAGAAGGTGAGGATGAATTTAGTTACGTGGATTAGTAAATGTATCTATGTGTCAAGTTCTTATTAACTCCTGAGATTGCTGTAAAGCTTTGTTAGCCCACATGTAGGCTATTGTTGTAAATTGAGGATGGTTACGGGTTAGTTTGGGAAGCTCATTTTTCAAGCTGCATGCATTTTACTCGTTATCAGAGCAGCATTAGTACCTGAAATGTTGAAACACATGCTCCATTAGCTTCAGCATGGTATTAACCATATCACCTACCTAACACAAGCCAAACCCCCCACCCCCACCCCCACCCCCACCCTCTTATTCCTTTTTTTCTTTTTTTATCATATCAAATGCATTTCATGTGTATACTATCTGTTGGGGTCCTTTTCAAGTTCCTTCTACCTTTTTAGATTTCTTATTTGAAGAGATTTTTGTTTATTGGACTTTCTTTTGAGCATTTCTTGTGCACTAAAGCTGTATATATATGATTTTCATTCTCTATGTGAATAGATAATAGGATTATGAGGTTGATTTTGGTTCCAAAATTAGTCTCCTGGGAAAGAGAAAATTTTTGAAGTTTTATGATAAAGGCCTAGAAACATATTTGTGAGGGTAAATGGCGTGAGATATATATATATAGTCTTTTTAGAATATCCTCTTACCTTTTCTAGGAAGTCTAATTTTAATTTTTAGTAAATTACACTATATATAATATTAAAACCCTATGCAGTATTCTATTTCAGTGAGGTTGTAGTTTGAATGCACCAATAACACGAATGAATATGAAGATTGTATCATCGGTTTAGAAATTGCTTTAGAGTTGAAAGTTGAAAAACTTGATGTTTACAATCAATGCTAATTATCTGTCAGGTGAAAGGGAAATGACAAACTAAGAATAAGAAATTGAGGCCATACTAAAATTATCTCTCGAAGTTGGCTAGTGAGTTCGATGAGATAAAATTCTCATATGAGTAGAGACAATAATCAATTTGTTGATGCCTTGATCACCTAAACCTCGATGACGCTGATCAATATTAGAGGCAGGATTCAACTAATAAACATTAAAGTTAGAAATCTCCAAACTCATTACTGCTCACTCGAAGAGATACCAAATGAAAAACCACGGTACAATGATATTAAGAAGTTTATAACACATCAGGAACATCCTTGAGGAGCCTCTAAAATGGATGAAAAAACTTTAAGAAGGATGGTGATGGATTATTATTTGGATGGTGAAATCCTGTATAAAAGGTCATTGGGACTTTGCTAAGGTGTTTGAACGAGAAAGAGGATAAACAAGCATTACAAGAAGTTCACGAGGGAATCTGCATAACTTATGTTAACAGGGATACATTGGCAAAACAAATGCAGTGATCTAGATACTTCTGGTTGACTATGGAAATGGATTGTGTTGATTATTTCAGGAAATGTCATAAGTGTCAGGTATACGGTGATAAGATAAATGTACCTTCGACACCTTTGTTTAATATGACCTCACATTGAGCTTTTGATATGTGGGGATTAGATGTTATAGGACCAATCAATCCAAAGACCAACAACAAACTTAAAGTCATCTTGTTGGCTATCGAATACTTCACTGAATGGGTAGAAGTTAACTCCTATACACACGTTACACAGAAAGTGGTTAAGAGGTTCAACAAAAATGATTTGATTTGTCACTACAGTTTGTTGGAAAAATTAATAACCAACAATGCTCAGAATTTTAATAGGTTGGACTCCACATTAAGTGGAAGATTAAATACTTTAAGTTTTCTCCTTACAAACCCAAGATGAATGATGATATCGAGACAACTAATAAGAATCTCAAGAAGATCATCTAAAATATGTTAGTCATTTATAAACATTAACATAAGATGCTTTCGTACGCATTTCATACATATTGCACTACAATTAAAACTTCTATGGGTGCAACCTTTTACTTTTAGTATATTAGATGGAAGCGATGATGCTTTTCAAAGTAGAGATTCCATCATTAAAGGTCTTGATAGATGTAGAACTTGAAGAATCAAAATGGAAAAAACTAAAGTTTTAGCATTTGAATCTAATTAGTGAGAAGAGTCAGACAACAATTCGTCACCACCAATTATACTAGAGTAGAATGGTTAAGGCATACAATAAGAGGATTAGACCAAGAGTATTCAAAGAAAGAGACCTCGTATTAAAGAAGATCTTGTCAATATCAGAGTAAATAGACATCAAACTATAAAGGACCATATTTGATAAAGAAAGCCTTTTTTAACCAAGATGGTCGGAGATGATTTACCTAAACCTGTAAACTCTAATGTTGTAAGGAAGTACCATGTATAATGTATTGTGTCGATAAATCAATAAAGACCAAAGTTTGGCCATGAATTCTTTGGTGTAATTTCTTTTTTATAAACTCTAAAAAAACTCAGCATATCTTTTTCACAAAAGATCAAAAGTTTTTTGGAAAATCAAAGGTATCAGTACAAATTCAAAGGTCAAATTGGTATTTGTTTTTAACAAGCCAGTTTTAGAAATTCAAGTGATTTTCTAATGAGGTGACCAAATGCCTAGAAACTTGAGAAATGAATCAAGAACCATTCAAACTAACTTTCAAGTTGAGTTTTAATTGACTGAATAATGATCCATAATTTAATTATGATGGAAACTATTTTGCATGTCCAACTAATCACAATAGATGAGAGCATAGCTTATTGATCCTAAACGCATATGTTTGAAATGATGAAAAATCATATTTGATAATTCGTTCACAATACTTGAAAAATATCCTTTGCATGCCTTTGTTAAGCCTAGTAAAATCCTTCTTGCAAACAAACCCTGACTTGAATCACACACCATGCTAAGGGTAAGTTTAAGGATTAGAAAAGCAATTTGACCTCAGATTTATACAAAATAATCCTCAATGGTCAATGAAAAAACCAAAGGTACCCATATAAAAGTTAGGTGCATAAAGAAATTCAATGATTCAAAAAGGTTGAGCATGTCATATAAAAATAAAAATAATAAGTATGATGATGATAGTCCGAACCCAATATTATGGGCATGACATGACCATTTTACAAAGTCAGTCTTAATCTAGAAGGTCATCAACCAAAATGAGTGCTAGTGATCCTTAGTTCTGAGATCTTTAATCACCTTTTGAGTTTATAAATATCCTTTCCTTTCATAACTAAGATCTAAAGCCCACATTACATGCTTAATAAAGTCCTTTTTAATCAAATGCAAGCAAGCTTAATTAGTAAGCAATGCTTTCCCATATGAAATGAGATCTTTAAAATATTACAATTATGCTTTATTATTCATATAAGTAAAATGAATGCTTTAAAAATTTTCTTTCCTATGAAACTCGAGCCTTTTTTAGCAATAAATTATAAAACAGAAGGTCACTTCGTATTTTTACTAAGAGAAAAGGATGAAAAAACCAAACATTCATGAAACCCTGTCCACAAGAATCGCTTGATTTTTTCAAAATAAAGTTGCTTTAAAACTTGTATCGAAATGATTTTTGTGTTTGGAAATAACTTTTATATTCCAAAGATTTTCTTTTGAAAGCGATCTTTTATATATATAAAAAAAACCAAACATCTTCTGCATAACATCATCCCTGAGAAAACCCAAGCAAACAAAACAAGATAAAGAACTTGGGGGCATGATTAGGCTGGGGGAAATTTAAGTAAACCAACAGGGTTGGCTATATAATTCCTATTATAGGAAAATAGAAAATGGGAAGCAAGTTGTTTGAGTCTTTTAATGTCTTTTGTGGAAAGCCATCATGAAACAGTAATAAATATAGGAAACTTGAAAGGTCACAATTAATTAGATAAAAACACTTAGATAATGGGATATGTAAAGTTCATCTTAGCTCATTAATTTAGCATCCATTTTCCAAAGATTAAGTCCACAAGTTATAGCTCAAGCCATGAAAACTTGTTTTAGAGATTGAAGCTTTGAGAGACAGAGTCCATGAAGAAAAGAGACCTATATTTTTCAGGTAAAAATACATGCATATTAACCTCAAAACATTGCGTATTAATCTTTGCAGGGAATCCAAGGAAAGCATTTTTGATAGATTTGAATATTTTCTAGCAAAGGAAAACTATTAAAGGCTTAATTCCTGCCAATACAAAGTGCACTTTAAGTTACTAACTTTTGGACAACATATTTGAAACTATCACTTTTTAAGTGCACTTTTGAACCCTCATTTTCACATAGTGTGTTGTTTAGCCCTATCTATTTTACATAACGCTTTTGACATTATTTTTTTTTCAAGCGCGCCTTTGAGCCCTCACCTTCTAAATAGTGCATTGTTTAGCTCTATCTCTTTTACATACTGTTTTTGGTTCTTCTAAGTGTACCTTCGAGCCCTCGCTTTCCAGATAACATGTTGTTTAGTTCTATCTATTTTACATGGTGTTTTTGGTATTATTTTCTTCTCAATGCGCCTTTGAGCCCTTGCCTTTTAGGTAGTGCGTTTCTTAATCCTATCTCTTTCAAATAATGCTTTTGGACATTATTTTCTTATTAGCATGCCTTTGAACCCTTGCCTTCTAGGTAGTGCTTTATTTAACCCTATCTCTTTTAGATAGAGCTTTTGGACACTATTTTCTTTTAAGTGTGCCTTTGAACCTTTACATTTTAGGTACTGCGATGTTTAACCATATCTTTTTTAAATATTGCTTTTGGCACTAATTTCTTTTAAATGTGCTTTTGAGCCTTTGTTTTTTACATTTTTGTTAAATCTATAATTCTTAGAGATATCTAAAATCTCTTATAAGATTTTTATTGTAAGTATTGTAAATATGAGGTAACTCTTATAACATAAATTTGGGCTCCCTAAAATTTGCTTTTGTTAAAAAAAAAAAGAAAAGAAATATAAGTGATTTAGTTGGCAATCACAGGTTGGAGAGAGATTTAAATGCATAAACTGGATCTTTGAAAACATTAGGAACTCAATTGCACCCCTTAAAATACTTGAATATGAAGGATAATGCAAATTCAATGTTAAATTAAGAGAATATCAGACAAATTTGCATAAATATTAAGTCTAAAGACTTAATTAGACTTTTAATAGGCCAATTTAATTTAATTATAGGCCTAATAAAAGATCTAATTAAGTTTAAGAATTAATTTAGGCCAAAATTAAAAGAATTAATTTTGGCAAAAATTAAAAGAATTAATTAAGTACAAGGACCTAAATAGACATCTAATAGGTCAAATTAATTTTATTAAGGACTTAATTGGTGACAAGTTAAATTTGAAAGCCTAATTTGGGATTAATTGAGAAAATTGGAATTCTAGAGGACTAAATTCAATCTTTACAAGCTTAATTAGATGAAATCAAGGGTGAAATTATAAGAAAATCAAAGTTTATGGGTCAATTGAAGGCCAAATTAAAGAAATTCAGGACCAAGAATCAAGATGCAAAAAACACAGAAATACAAGGACTAAAATTAAATAATATAGAGGCCAAATTAAAAGAATTAGAAGTTTAAAGAGCTAATTAAGGATGAAATTGAAAATATCTAAGATTAGGGATCAAGTTAAAACAAAAAGCTAAAATCAAATGGTTCTTTTGAAATATTGCAAGGGTAAAATTGAATTGATTCTCTAAAATCAGATCCAATTAAAGATACAATTAAAAAATTCAGAGATTGAGGACTAAAATTAAAAGGGGGTGATTATGATATAATTTAATCAATGGTTAGCAAAATGATGTTGTTTCATTTATTGAAATGATGCATTTTGATCAAAATAGTTTGTTTTGGTTCAAAACGACGTCGTTTTATTTAATATTAAGATTAAAAAAATTAAAGGTCAGATGACATGTCGTCTGACGCTATTCATTTTCTTTCTTATTTCACCCGTGAGAAAACTGATTGGGATCCCTCTTTATAGAGCCATTTTAATGCTCTCTCACACCTCAGGTAATACAAAGAATATGCTCTCTTGGTAGCCCTAACAATGTACTACAACCCAATATAGTTCCTGCCGAGTAACCACCCTTGTAGCCGCTGCAATGTCAATCTAAAGACACTAACCAGACCAACCTTTAACAACCTAGTTTGACAGTACTAGGTTGTTGATTTGTTACTAATGGTTGAGATACTCCCTAGAAGGATTAATGACCAAGATTTAAATATGGAAGGGAGTCCATATACCTTCCCCACCTCCTATAAATAGGAGCAAGCCATTCCAGCCAAAGGAGGAAGGAAAAAAAGGAAAGAAAAAAAAAGAGAAAAAGAGATTATCATTGTCTTTCCCTATAAAAAAAAAACAACTTCCTCTGTTCCAGCCAACATAACCAGCCCGAAACGCAATACTTCATCCTATATTTTAGCTAGATATCACTTTTCTTCCACACCAGTAGCAATAGTTGAAGAAGAACCACCATCAACAACACACAACAACTCTAGTAGCAAGTAACACCTTTTCTATGCAGTCATAAGCCTCCATTTACATCTCCAACATAGGTACACCCCCCCCCCCCATTTTTCATTTAGCCTTTAAATACGTTCTTTAATTGACTTTTGAGTACTTGGTGTTAGTTTAGAAACAATAGGGATTTATGTTTAAGATATCTCATTAAGCTATGATTTAACAAGTATCTATATGTTCATATTCTGTTAATGCATAAGATTGATGTGTTATGAGTGTTAAACATGATGATAAAAGTTAGTTTAGAAAGTGTTTTATCAAATTTTATGATTGTTTTGATTAAATTTTTTTTTTTGTTATGAGATCATTTTGAAAGTTTATTTTTCAGTTCACATTTTGTTTGTTCTGATATGTTTCTAGGCCATAACAAGCATGAGTTCATGTAGTTGTAGCTTGGATTATATGGCAGATTAATGCAATCAACTTGTTAGATTTCTAAATGTGTTTGCTAGAAGACTTGAGCAAGGTACTATTGCATTGATTTTCTAGGTTTTGTTGATTTTTTTTTTTTTTAATGTTTGTAGAAGTGTACATAAGTATGTTTAAATCAAGGCTACTAGATTTAGACCTTCTTTTCAGGTTTTTATGCTTTTTCTATGTTAAGTTTATTGTTTCTATTTCTGGGTTTTGGGATGAATTTTTGGGTTCTATGCTTTGAATGCCTTGAACCAAGATTTAGGTCTTCTCATGTCTTGATATTTTAGCCTCCCTTTTGAGATTTGATCGAAGCTATAACATATAAATGATCATTTTACAACTTTATTTGATTCTCTTAAAGCTTATTTTAAATTAATTTATCCCTACAACTTTTGAATGCTGGGTTTAGGGTTTCTTTATTGTTAGAGTCAAATTGTCTGTATCAGAGCTCATTGTTGTTGTTTAATGCATGATTGTGTCTTAGTTTTTTATGTTGCATCTTTCTGTGCCTTTAATTTAATGTAATTTGGTCTAAATTATATCCCTAGTTTCTAGATTTCTTCGGGTGTTCTTCATGTTCTTAAATGGATTCAAATGAAAATCTATCTTTGATCTTCATTTTTTCTTTCCTGAGTGTAGATCTTATTTTTTTTCCTTTAAGCTTATGCTGGTAAACCCAGCCCTTGTGTCTGAGTCAAGCCCTCTTTAAACATAAAAACATATCTGGCATGTATGATTTTCACCTAAGAAAAAATAGTTTTTTAATTCTTAAAGCGTATTTGCCAAACTCAATCTTAAGGAATTTTTTATGCCTCTAATTTTTAGATAAAGACGTGTTTGGAAAACATGCTCTACTCTTTTCTTTTAGCATTGATTTTTTTCTTGTTTTCTTGTTTTGTCAAACAAAACCTAAGTGACTTCCAAAAACTTTGTAAAAGTTTAGGGACCATTTTAAAATTATTTATGGGTCCCTGCATATTTTTTTAACCATTTCACTTAATATCGAGGCTATATACTTACACTGTAAGGTACTAATCTGGTATTAAAAATACCCCTTTTTCATCAAAATGTTTTTAAAAATACAAAAAAATAAAAAATATTCCTTATTTAAAAATACAAAAATATGTTTTTATTTGTTTTCATACAATCAAATTCTAAAAAGTTTCATGCATATTTTATATAAAAAAAATATGTTTTTGTTTTATTTGTTTTCATATGGCCGTATTCATCACCATTAAAGGTTGCTGGAGGGTGATACATCTAGGGTGTATATCAATTATGGTCGGAAGCTTCAAGGCACCTTTTATTGATACCTCTAACTCTTCAATCTCAATCAAGAGAGTCTTCACTAGGGTCATCCTTGAAGGATCTATCCCATTTGGGACATAACACCCCTAAAAAAGGATGTTTATAGAGTTGTCATTGTGCATTAATACCCCATGGACCCTGTGGTTAGCTAGGATCGTGGAGATGACCAGGGCATTTTTATAGGGATAAGTCACCCTTTCTCTATATTTGAAGTGAAAAGAATAGGCTCGCGCTATCGACTTTATTGTTGAGATAATATGAGAACCTGCCTCCTATATTTCCTTTTGTCATTGATGGTGTCTCCACTTGCTGAGATCTCTCCTAAGATCACATTGATCTTTAGAAGAGTCTGGTTAGGTTAACTAGGGGCTCTTTCTATTTTGGTTCAATTGGGTATTTCCTTTGACAAACTACTTTAAGTATCTATTAACTATCAACCTTTCAATCTCCTTTTCTCAGGGTGAAGCAATTTTTAGTATCGTGCCCTTTGTCTTTGTAGAAAAGAAAAAACATTCCTAGAGGTGTAGGTATATAAAGGCGATGCTATAAGGGGTGGGTACTGAACGTAATCCTTCTCTTTAATAGTCATGAACACTTCAGTGAGAGTAGCATTTAAGATAAGGGAACGCCTCTTTTCAGGGAGATAAGCATGTTCCATCGACAACCTCTTCTAATTTCACTTTGAGTTATTCTTTTTATTAGGAGAGGAACGACTCCGCCTAGAGAGATTTTCCTCCTAAGCCTCCTAGTAAAATAGGGAAGTCTATGCCATAAAATATTGGTTTCCTCTACCCAGATGTGGTTTTCCATAACCTATTTTATCCTCATTAGGCTTCTTTCGAGTAGGGCGTAAAAGTCTCTCTATATAAAACATTCTTTTCCTCCATTTATCTATTATCTCAATCAATTATTTTACCTTGAGCATCTCTTTGTTATACATTTTCAAATATGCTTGAGTGAATTCTCCTCCTATTTAGGTTATGCTAAAGAGTTTTGTGGAGCTCTTTTTGTCTAGCATGCTGGTTCTAAACTGTGACATGATTTCATACATAAATCCCTGAAACCCGTGATGAAGCTTGGCTCTAAATTGTTGCACCATGCCTTAGCTGACCCTTTAAAAGTCATTGGCAGATCTTGCATATAGAATCGCTGTCTTGGATGACTATCTCAAGGTTATTGCGTATGTTTTGGATGTGATTTCATGGATCTGCCAGTCCGTTATAATTTTCTAGGGTCATCTTTATATAGAGATATACTTTTTGGGGACATGAGTGCACAAAACCTGTATGGATAAGGGGGAACTAATTATCCTCTGGGGCAATGTGCCTCATCATGAAAATATCTCTCAGTCATCCTTCTTCCTAAAAATTTACCTAGTTAGCTTGGGGAAGCTAGAAGACTTTTATATGGAATGGTGAGATTGAGCACTAAGTTCTTTCTTATAGTAATCAGAGGGATCATGTTTAGAGTGATAGTTTCTTGGGAATGTCTCATGTCGATGAGAGTGATCCTTTGGAGGGCTAATGAGTTGTTCAATCAAGGAGTTCTCATCTTTTTGCCCCACTTCCTTGAGGTAAGACAATTGTCTTCTAACAAGGGGGCATCTTGTGGTTGTGAGGCTGGGACAGAAAAAGACGCCCTAGGGGAGGTACCTCTTTTGTTGGGGTCTACTAGGGTGTTGTGATTTGGTGTTGCCTTTAAGATTTCAAAACGACTTAAGTGAGAGTTATACCTGATTAATGAGTTGTTAAAAATCTAAGAGAGCCATTATGGCAAATATGCCAACTATCATAAGGAGGTACGTAACATACCCTAACCTAGGATTTTCTTGATTATCAACCATTTATAGCAACTAGAGGTGTCCAAAAGTCATTCTAGAAGAACATTTGATGGATTTTTGAATAGTTTTTCCACAAACGATGTCAATTAATAATGCTCCAAAATCCAGTATGCTAGGGAACTTGAGTTTTTGAGCTTTTGGATAATGGATGATCACACGTTCATGTTAATCTTCTATTCTCTATAACTGAGGGCCCAAAGGGCTGGTGACAAAGGCCTGGATTCCTACAAAATAGTTCTTATTAGTGGGATTTTGGGACCCTATAATGATTAAGTCAGTGACTTTATAGTGAGGAGTTGTAGTAAATAAGCATGAAATTCTAAGAACAAAAATGTTTGTTCTTAGTTCATGTATGATAAAGCTGAGAATATATTATAAAAAAGTGAAAATTGTGAACCTTTAACCTTATTCGTTCTGAAAGTATTTATAACATTTGTACTTTGAACTTTTTTCTTTTTATTCGAGGGGTCAAAAGTTTTTTTTTTCTTTTTCACACTCAAATGGAGAGGGAGTCCCTTACATCAACATTAAATTGATGTAAATGTCTTCTTACATAGCATTAATGTTGATGAGAGTACCATGTGCTTAAAAAATGGTCTTACATAATTTCGTACATAACATTAATGTTGTTGGGATCAATTGTTATAATCAATATTAATGTTGATTGATATGTGGCCAGCTTTTAAAGGACTTTTACATAGCTAGGGTATAGAGAAGTGAAAACCCTAGGTTCCTTTATTGTATGTTAGGGTATGAGATGATTCTAGACCCAAGGATGTTAAGTTTAGCTCCCTTTAGGTCCAAAAGTACCTGGGTCTATCACGTAGCCGAGCCCAAAGGAGTTGTGTCTATTATATTGCCAGACCCACAAACGCTTAGGCCTGACATGCAGCTAAGCCCAAAAGACCGAGCCCAAATGAGTTGGGTCTGGCATCTTACTAAACTCACAAGCATTTGGGCCTAGCATGTAGCCAAGCTTAATCTTCCCAAACCCATAAGTATTTGGGCTTAATGCGTAACTGAATCCAAGGGAATTAAGTTTGACATATTGTCAGACCCACAAGCGTTTGAGGCTAGCACGTAGTCGAGCCATAGGGAGTTGAGTTCGACATCTTGCCAAACCCACATACACTTAGGTCTAACATGTGACTAGGTTCAAGAAAGTTGAGTCTTCATCTCTGTTAAACTTTTATGATGAATCGTTTTTCTCTCGGCTTCTCTATTCATAAGTCTTATTAGTAAATAGATTTTAGTACAAAATACATTAATCATGTGGTATTTTTAATTTTATTTGCCGTAATAGATATTTTATGCCATGTAAACCAAATCATTATTTTTTAACATTCTTAGTCTAAGTAAGATAAAAATTTAAAAACGAAAATAAATGTATAATTATTTTCAACGTCTACTCCTGCCTTATAGTCTTCCTTCTTGGTCTTTTTCAAAACTCCAAAGCAATAACAAAGAAGTGTATGTGGGGCTTAATCGTTCATGCTTTTAGATTTTATGTATAAATTGATCAAGAACAAAATCTGTCAGGATCCTCGATAAACCTTTAAAGAAAAACAGGATAGATAATATATTTTCTCGGGACTCCTTGCTTTGCCTGTGAGCCTGCTGTAATATTTGCTTTTTTCTTGAAATGAGGATATAGGTGAATCTATAAAGTAAACCTATCATAAAATGCCACGTGTCCTTCATTTTTTGGATTTAAGGGCACTTTGAACTGATTTTGGTCTGAGGGGCTAACGTTGCTGCAAAATTAAAATATCAAAGACCCAATTGATATTTTGATATTATGATATTTTGGAACCTGATGCTGCTGTTTTTATATATTAAAAATAAATATCATCATCACCGCTAGCGTCACTGTTGATGTCCATACATGGCTAGAAAAACTTGGAATCATTACTTCAGCACAAGTGTGCTTCAAAGCCGACAACATTTACTAAATTTTAAGACTTGATTGATGGGGCATGGAGGGCTACTTTTGTATAACTCAAGATTAAGATTAGACTAGACTTTGCTGTTTATCAAAAGAGAAAAAAAAAATTAGAAATTAAGAAAAGAAAATACGGATTAGGTTCTTAATTAAGACTTGAAGCTTATAACCTTAAAAGGCTAATTACTAGCTAGCTAGATTGAAGAGGAGGAGAGATCGAAGTTTACCAATAGAGATTCGTATGAATACTATTTCAAATACAAGAACACCATATATAACACCACAGTGTCTTGCGTGTAAAGTCACAGAACAAGCAGCCTGAAAAAGGGTTTATGATGAAAGACAAAATTAAAGGAAGGATGGGATTACACCAGTTTTTAAACTATCTTAATCAAGAAGTTTAAGCAGCAGATGGCGCAGAGATGTAGGAAATGGCAGGCTCAGGCTTGGAAGACAAGATGGATGACCTCGACAATGTTTCTTCTTCTGGAACTGAGTTCTCACCCTTGAAATCGAGGGACTCGTTATTATATATGTCCCACCATCTTGCCACTAGCATCTTGATGTCCTCTCTGTCCATGTTAGCTTCCTTGCCAGTATATCTCCAAGGTTTTGAACCCTATATTTTTGTTTTTCCAAAAATAGAAGAGATCAAAATTAAGGAGTCCAAATCAAGAATATACACATAGAGCGTGTTTGACAATGTGGTTGCGGGTGCTTTTCAAATAACTTTTCGTGCCAAAATACATGCCAATGATTTTTTTTATTTTTTAAAAATAATTTTTGACATCAGCACATCAAAACGATCCAAAACATACAAATCATATTCAATTTTAATAAAAAAAAAATTTCAAAATTTTTTGGAACGCAGCCGCAGCCACGTTCCCAAACGAAGTCATAATAAATGTAATTTATTTGATGGGATTTAAAATTGAAGATAGTATTTGATGTTATTCAGAGAAGAAGATCACTACTTACAGCAGCACAGTAGTGAACCACTTTAACCTTTTCGACCTCCACATTCTCAGGATGTCGCCATAACATGGCTAAAACCAGGTTGTACATTAGAGGGATTGGCTTGTATGTTTTTTGGAAAAACATATTTAAGAAATCCTGCCATATCCACAAGCAAATCAGAAAATTATAAATTAACAAGCTGTTCTTTGTTATTAAATATTAATTTGGCTAATAATTAATTTCCTACTTTCGCCAGCCTGAGTGTCACTCTACTAATCCCTCACTACAATTATTTTCTTGTGCCTCACACATTTAACTCTCAATCTATCACAACCCACTTTTACTTTGTGATTTTGATTTAAGATTCCCCTGCTTGTTAATCTCCCATCCATTTAGGGTTTATGCACTTTAATTTCATACATAAATGCTGTGACTTACTTGCTCGGCAAATGGGGTTGGTGGGGTAATCTGGAGAGTTTCAAGAAGGCTCTCATAAGTCAACCGACTAGGCTCAAAGACAAACATCCCAGCATTGAAGTACAATGGAGGAGGAGAGCCCATCTCAGCAGGCCATGTCACCTTTTCCGGGCACTGCTGGCAGTAACCGATAGAGTGTTGTGGTGAGTGGCTCCAGGTTTTCTCACAGAAGCAGTCCATCACGGCATAGAAGTAGCCATCTTGGGTGTCAAATAGATGGTCTATATTCTCGAACACTTGGATATCAGCGTCCAAATACATCATCTTGCTGTACTCCTCGAACTGTGCATACAAGAAAAGCAAGCAAACATATACTTTTATATGACCATTTGCTACATAAACAACCAACTTTTGGCGACCAACTTGTGTCGCAAGCTGAGGTAGAGACCTTCTTTTTTACAAGAGACAGAATAAACACTAAGGTAAAGCTGAGGTAGAGACCTTCTTTTTTACAAGAGACAGAATAAACACTAAGGTATCTTAATCCTACGCATGAATAGAGACCTTTTTATTCCTATACAGTATCTGTACATCTCATCTATTTAAGTCTAATTAATTATAAAAATTAGGATTGATTTTATAAATTAATTATGTTGGGTTTTGGAATTCAAGCTCTGGTAAACATCATTTGATTATACACACACTCGCACAGAAGCATATATTACTTGAGATACAAGTTAAAATAACCTCATTACGAACTCGACGGCTTTGAAAATTAATAATAGCTTGTTAAAAAAAAATACAGAAAAGTCACATCAGTTTGAATATATAAACTCCATATTTTTGTCGCTAAAATTGTCTCTGTACTGTATTAATTAATATATTATACCATTAAAGAAGAGTAATTAATATAAAAAAAATTGTACTATATATAAGTTTATAAGATTATGTTAATGCACATACATCCCAAATGCGGAGCTTGGAGTAGTTGATCACGTAGTAGGCCATGGCAAACTGAATCTGATTCTCAGGTGGATAAATAGGCTCAATCTCACGAATAATGCAACCTTGAGATCTTAAAATGTCACGGTGCTCCTTAGGCACATCTGGCAACATTGCTACTACCAGAGGATATGCACTTTTTACCTTGCGCAAACCCTTCGCCAACCCAACTACCCCTTTAACATAATCCCCATTTCCGGCTAAAAATGTTACAAAGGCCCTTTTAGAGTAGCCAGTGCTAGCCGTGGAAACCTTGCCGGTGCAGGAAATCACATCCATGGGCACTCCTGGAGCCATAGTACTTGAGATTTTTGAAGCTTAATAAATACTATGAATATAGTACAAGGTTATTTGGAATGTATTAGAGAGGCAAAGAAGATTGGTGTACTTGAGGTTTCTTAGGAAAGTAAACCAGCAACGCTAAGAATGGTCCTGGCGCTAAGAATGCCCCTGGCCTCTTTAAATAGAACTAAAATGTGGTCTAAATTCATGCCAAATGAACTCTAAATGCAACTCCATGATGTCCTTTTCACGCTTATCATGAACTAGCATTGTTTGGTAAAAGTAATATGGGGGTGGTATGATGTTAATATTAGACACACCAAGTTTTAACGGTTCAATTAATGTAGTGATCAATTTACTTGTCTTCTAGCTTATACAGGTCTATTATCTCAGATTATTTTTTTAAAATGTAAAACAAAAATATTGAATATGGAGAATATTTTGATATTGTTATTAAAACCGGCCAAAGTTGGTTAACCTTGAAATCTTTTAATTTAGCTTTTTACCTGACTTGAGTTTTCAATTAAACTGTATGAGATCTACCCCAACTTAAATCGATTGACTTCATGGATTCAAATACAACCTTAATGACTAGTAAAAACATAATTTAATTTTTAAAAAAAAAATTTAAGATGACAACTTTTTTAAAATATTAAGACAATGACAAATTGGATCTACCCTGGTCCCCTAAGGATCTAAGTCATGAACTATATTGGGTTTAATAATACTTTTTAAAAACTATTTTTTATTTAATTATATAATAAAAATAGATACTGACCAAAATTGATCACTAACCTAAAAATAGACACTTATTTAAGACAATGATAATTTTATTGAAAACAAATAAAAATACATCATGCATTATATTTCCTAACCAATACAAAATTAAAGGACGAAACCAAAAAATAATAAATTAAAAACAATTAAAGAAAAAAAAATATTCGATCTATGTGTAAACTCGTCAAACCTGTGAATCGAGTAACCAGAGCTAGCACACCAAACCTGAGAATTAGGTTATGCACTCCAATGAGATTATAATATGTTTTTTTTTCAAAACTATGTTTTATTTAAGTATCTGATAATAAAATTAGACGATTGCAAAATCACACATCAACATAATACCTATATGGTTTTTTAGATCACGATAATCCCATAGAAAGTGAAATGAAACCAAATACAAAATTGAATTCTCAATTAACCCAACATCAAAGGATGAAATCAAAAAACAATTAATAAAAAAAGAAAAAAAAATTGAACTTGCTAGACTCGTGAACCATGTCAAACAGCTAAACCTGTAAACAAGTTCATGAACTTTATAAAGTTTAATAACATGATTTTTTTGTAAAACTATTTTTTTTAAAATGTATGAGAGGAAAATAGGGGATAAAAAAAGATACCCCATCAAACTCGTAAACCAGGGCAACTTGGATTACTCTGACAAACCCGCAAACCAGGTCAACCCTATAGAAAGACAAAATAAAAAGAAACAAATTACGAAACCAAATTCTCAACAATACCAATATTAAAAGATGAAATCGACTAAAATAAATTTGAAAAAAAAAATCATAACAAAAATTCAATAATAAAAAGAAAAAATATTATAGATTAGTATTGTAATCCACAATGCAATAGATGTGGATGAATACTCGTTTCCCCACATCCCTTATTGTCTTAATGGGCTAAAACCGTATTTTTCTGATCAAACCGAAATTGTCAAGGTCAAACTCGTAATTTTTCGATCAGAACTGACTTTCTTATCAAAATTGGCCAAGACCATATTTTTCTAGTCAAACCAAGATTGTCAAGGCCAAACCCATCATTTTTCCGATTTAAATCGACTTTTTAGTTAAAATTGAAAAAAAATAATTATTTTCCAATAAAAATAAGGTTAGAATCATTATTTTCCGATCAAAACCAATTTTCCAGTTAAAATTAGTGAAACCTTCCTTCATTATCAAAACAGAATTTACCATAATGAAATTAGTAAAATAATAATTTATTGGGGTCAAATTCATAACTTGATGGTCAAAATATTTTTCATGGGATTTTTTTTTATACTGATTCTAGCATTTTACCCATATATCTACTAAAAAAGATGTCACATTAGTTTTTCAATGCCAAGCATATGAATACTACTTGACACTGCAGAATTTTTCTTAGCAGCCAAACCATCTCATCTTTCCCTGCACCCTAAAACAAGCAAAACGACAATATATAGTAAAACCCTACACGTTTTAGCTTTGTAGTTAATGGAGTGTTAAAAATAGTTAAATCAGAGTTAATCTAATCAACTTTACGGCTAAATCTTCAGTACAAAATAGTTTTAATATTAAAATAATATCATTTTAAATAAAATAAAATAAATTCATGGAACCAATTACACGAGCGTTAGAGCAGTGTTTTGGGTGGTGTACAATTTTTCAGGAATAGAAAAATGAAGCCTTATCATCAAAATGGACCATTGAGATTTCACAGAAGATATTAGATTGAGGAGGTCATCATCATGATCAATTGGGTGATCGACATGCCATTAAACTATATTATCTTCCACCAATTCTCATAGAAGTGGGAGTCAATTCTCCACATGAAAATTTAAGCACCGAAGGTAGACGTGGGCCTCTTGAAGGAGAAGTTCAGCATGCAATGCCAAATCTCGGATGGTTCTTCTATATAAATATCAAAAACGGTTTGTTACATCTCGGTGGTGATGGTTAAATAATAAAAATTTAAAATTAAAATATTTATTTTTTATGTGTTCTCAATTTCAAGTCTTGTGATTGCTTATATGATAGCCACTGGAGACTTACATGATCGTTAACTTTAAGACCCGTAGGATTAATCGAGATGTTCGCAATCTAACCCGAACACCCACATTAAACTAAAAAAACAAAAACCTTTGTTAGGTCCAACCTAGCTAATATACTTAAATTGGCTCAAATTAAGTCGTTGTGGCTTCATTAATTGCATGCAAAGGACTTGAAATTAATTCTAAGAAAAACGAAACTATATATATATATATATATATATATATATATATATATAGAGAGAGAGAGAGAGAGAGAGAGAGAGAGAGAGAGAGAGAGTTGTAGGCTAACTTACCAGTTTAAGATATGTTAACATTGTATCTATATATATCTAGACATGAACTAATCTGAATGTTCATGTTTTGAGAAGTTTTTGGCATTGTTATATATAAAACTACAAATGCAATTGTTTATGAAAATTTTTCCATTAAAATATTTTTTATTATTGTTGTATCTTTTATTTATCA
>Ga0325411_1001268_pt1 | contig 27998 bp, 10 predicted proteins | sample PopdelMetagenome_13_FD_206181 | JGI IMG/M metagenome (GOLD analysis project Ga0325411, IMG submission 206181) | Populus deltoides microbial communities from Bellville, Georgia, United States - Xylem-PdIQD-R4 | ecosystem: Host-associated > Plants > Phyllosphere > Stem > Wood/Secondary xylem...
ATAACTTAACAGTAATAAACTTTGAAGTTTAATTCATAATTAATTTAATATTAAAGAATAAAAATAAAAATAAAAAATCATTAAAAAAAAAGGATTTAAATCAACTTGGTAAAATTTTCAGATCTGCTACCTAGATCATGAAAACATGATAAATAGAAACTAAAAAGGACTTCGAAGCTAAACAGGATAAATAGGAACTAAAAAAGACTTCGAAGCTCAATGATGAAATTAAAAAAAAAATCAATCCAAAAAAAAAATGATTAGAGTCAACCTAAGTTAACTTGTAAAATTCATAACCTAAGTCATGAGATAACTTCATAGCAAGCAAATTGAAAGAAATTACAAAATCACATTCCGAACTAACTAAATGTTTAAGGATGAAATTGAAAAAGTTAGATTTAAAAAGGGACCCTAAAAATAAATGATTCAAGTCAACCTTTCAAACCTGAGACCCAGGTTATGAGATCGAGATTACCCCATACAAAGTAAATTGAAAAAAATTATGAAACTCAATCCCAACAAATCTAATGTTGAAGAAAAAAATTGAAAAAATAATTTAATAAAAAAAAGAACCAAAGAAAAAACAAATAACAAAAAAAAAAATCAAAATTGACATAAAAGAATATTGACAAAGCATGGCATGAAACCAAGGCAAAGAGAGAAAAGAGAGAAAAGAAAAGTGGGTTGTCGGCGACGTAACACAACCTCTAATCCACCACACGCCATCTTCACTTGTAGCTCTTGTTATGATTCAAGAGAAATAACGGAGCACCACTTATAGAAGGTTGCACGCGCCTCCATATTATAAAGGTTCTCCTCACATGCTAGAGCAACCATTCTCCTACTGCCTATTCAATTTCATCCTTGCTTCTCTTTCAACTTCAAATTTATTTCTTTAAGCCTTAATTGTTTAAGGTTAGTAAATTTGATTTTTATTTTGTGAAATTGAGCATTAATAGTTCATTAGAATTTTTTTGACACTACGAGATCCATATATCTAGGCAACCAAAACAAAATATTAAGTCCAATTCCAAATACATTTAGTGTGAAATGATTAAATTGAAAAAAAAAATCAAGTGATAAAAAAAGGGTGAACATTTTTCCTTGCCAATTCAATTCAATCCATGATGCTAGCAAAAAAAAAAGGGTTGTGTATTTTTCTAATCTTCATATTCAATCCTCAAAGCTTTAATTGTTTTAAATCAATGAAATTTTATTTAATTTTGACAAATCAAGTAAGAATCGAGCAATGAAATTTTTTCTTTGACACCGCACGATCCTTTAACCAAGGCATCCAAAACAAACCATCAAGTCAAATCTTAAATAAACACAAGTTCAAAGGAACAAATAAAAAAAAATAGAGGGACCAAAATGAAAAGAGCCAAAGGATCTAAAAAAAACAAAGAAAAAAGAGAAAATGTTGGGGAACATTATGACAATCCAAAATGTTTTTTCTTTTGATGAACAACCTCTTAGTTCTTTTTCTTAATTAACAATGCTATTTAACCCAATTATGTTTTTTTTTTTTTTCATTTTTATGTCAAGTTTTCTTTAACTTTGATTTTCTATTATTTTATTTGAAGAATAAAAAACAAGAATAGGATATATTTAATTTGTTTTCCTTTAATGTTTTAGGAATTACTAGTTAGAGGCTTGTGTGTTGTCGCAAACATTTTTTTTTTCTGAAATTTTTATTAAATCTAATTAAGTTTATTAGGTCAACATGATGACTCATTGACCTGGTTTTTAGATTAGGCTAGGTTTCAAAATAAATTGGGTTGGGGTTGACCACTATAGCCCAGCTAACCTAGTGATTAACTAATCCTGTCAAAAATCTAGTGTGCTTTTAAAAAATAAAAAAAGATATGGACTTAATGATTAAAAAAATCAAAATTGAAATGATGAAGTATTGGATTGACCCGGGTTAATCCGTTCAAATCGTGACCTAGGTTATGGCCCTAACTAGTTTTAATAACCTTTTTTTTTAGAATTCATTTTTTATTTAATTAAAAAGTTATAAAAATAGGCATCTATAAAAAGATAATAAATAAAATTATCGAGAAGAAATGCATTTCTTTTACCTAAACTCTGTTTTCTTGTTAGTGCATCTTAGGAGTGTATGAGCGAAATGATTTTTTTTTTAAATCATGATCTCAAAAATAAGTTTTCAAAAACATTCAAGACAATGTCTCAATAATTTGAATGTGATTGAAGAAAAAATAATAAATATCATAAAAAAAATGTAAAAACATCCATAAAGAATTTAAAGAAAGCTAATTTTATTTTCATTGAATATTCATGACTGGTCTTTTATTTTTGCATATTAGGTATATAGGAATTGAAAAAAACATTGTGAATACTGACATAAAAACCTATAATATTATTTAATAACCATAACAAAATTGAACATTAATTTTAATAGCATGTTAAGTTTTTTTTAAATGCATTTAAATGAAAATAAAAAATAACACAGAAAGGGGTAGTTCATGAGCCAAGGATCTAGAGCTTATGCATATGGTCCATGGAAAAGAAGGACCAATGCGCGTGGGCCTGCAAGGCCAAGCTCACTCATCTGTCCTGAAATTGTGTTTCCGCTCGAGGATGGATGACATGTCATTCAACTGTTTTTTTTTTTTAATAAAGTAGACAACACGCCATTAATTAATTCAAATTCTGGTCACTAGAGAAGTGGCTGGAAAATAGTGTTGGGGTTTTTTGGACCTAAAACATTATTTTCACCTAAAAACACGTAATAAACACCATTAAAAGATCAATAAAATAATTTATCAACTCAAAACACCCCTACATTGGTTCAAAAACACAAAATAAAATATAATAAAACCTTCTTCAACTTTGATGTACTTTTCTCGACAATATAAAAGCTAAAAAACACCTCAACAATATAAATATAGACATTCAGACAAAGAGAGGGGAAGACAACACATAAATCAAAGGAGAGATTCTTGCAAAGAAAAACCTAAGCTAATAATGAAAGGAGACAAGGAAACAACAAAAACATAAAAAATTTGCATGATGAAGTCATGAAAAACTTCACATAAAAATTAAACTTTTCATTACCTGCTATTTTGGAAAAAGATGTGTGATATTATTTATGGACTGTGTCTTGGTTTACTAGTTGTGGGGCTTGACCTATGACTAATAATTTACCTAAAAAAACAAGTCCCTTATGAAATGAGAGACTTTTCGATGTTTAAGTTAGTAAATATAAGCAAAATTTGTTGAAGAGTGAAATTGTTCAGTATGTAAAAAATTATAACCTATCTCGTTTACTTGTTGGCCCAAGATATTATAGACCGTGGTCACTATCACACTCACAATTGGTGAAAAAAATTGGCACCCATTATTTGTTATAATGCATTGCACTTCATTGATAGAGAGGCTAGTGATCGTCAATAATACATTGAATGAAAATAATAATTGATTAATAAAATTGCTGCTTAATATGCATGGAAAGTGATTTATATTTGCAATGTTGACCATTGGCTAAAAAAGGTGGTGACAACCCTACATTATACTTGCAGAAAATATGTTAAAGAATATAAAAAATATTATGTGTGTGGATGACACGATCAAAAAGTTGATGTCTTATCCCAAGTGCAGGAGTGTCAAAGTAATAAATAACCCGGCAAGACTGGGTCGAACCACAGGGAGGTGAACTATATAAATTATAAACAACAACAACAACAACAACGATGATGGTGGTGGTGGTGGTGATAAGTTAAAGAGGACTTTGAGATGTAAGATTAATGTGAAGATTAAACAATGATAAAAACAAATGTCAAGGTTAGAGGATCCACTAATAGTATTAGAGATAAGTAAAGTATAAACTCTTTATAAATTATCAACATGATCATATTAATTATCTAATTTACGTAACACCATACTTATAAATTTTATCAGGTATTCATGATGCTAACTTATGTTGACAACAAATCAAGTTCCTCTCATGATAACGATATCGGCCGAAGACTATGTAGGATCAAGTATTTGATGTACCAAGTGTTATACAACACAAATCTAGATTAATCATTTAACAAGCAAGGTATTAAGAATTAATAAGATAAAAATGATAAGACATGTTAATAGCAAACTTTTTTGGATATAAACATTAAAGTCCATGTTGAGTTTATATTATACATATTCTAACACCATTAGTGAAACTTTTTTACCTTGACATAATTAACTTAGCTAGATATTATGAAGAAGAAAAACATAAATGAACAATATAAGAAAATATTATGCACGGCTGAACCTATTAGAAATATTGTCTAAAAATAAATATCTTTTATGTTAAAAAAGAAAGTTCATCTATGTACAAGATGAAAAAAAATTATAGATGAATTAGAATAATTTCTTCAAAAATTAAATACTTAAGAAATAATTAAAAAAATATCAATTCAGAAAAGGCTAAATAAGACAAAAATAAATCACATGGGAGGGATACAAATTGAAACAAAAATAAGACATTTTTAAAAAGTATCAATATAAAACAATATAATTAGAAGAAAAAAATAGCTCAAGCACTGTAGCTTAACCCGTCAAATCTATGATCCGGGTCAGGGACTCAACTAGACTCAATATATTCAACCTAAATGTAAAATTAAAAAATTAAAAAGAAAAACAAAAAGGTTAAAAAAAGAGCCTAAGCGTGTGGGTGAGCCTTCAAACCTAGGCTCGCACGCCTGTGTTTGGTTTTAAATTCTTTTTATTTTTTAAAAGGACGGGCAACAATATTGTTTGAAAAAAAAGGTAGACAACACGTCACATGTTGATGCAAATGATGTGTCATTTGTGAGTCTAAATTTTAGCCACCACTATGGTGACAAGAAAATCAGGGCAAAGTTTTTTAAAATCTAAAAAATTGATTTTAAGTTATTTCAACCCAAAAAATCATGACCAATACAAAAAGTTAAAAAAACCAAAAAAAGTTTAAAAAACCCGAAATCAAATTGGGTTAGATTTGTTTTCCTCGACTTGAATCTTTTTTTTTTTCAAGCAACATTGAGGCTTCAAATAACCATCATCAAACCACTCTCGTCGCATGAAACACATGGACACAAAGAAGAACCATTTTGGTGGTAAAACAATGGCATTAATGGTGGTTTTCTCTCTCATCATCGAAATTCAACAATCTCTCTCTGTCTCTAGTTAAGGACTAAAAAATAATTAAAATGAATTTTTGTACCAAAATGAAATTTTCAAAGTTTAAAAGGACTTAAATTGTATTATTTTTAAAGATTAAAGACCTAAATGTTTTTTGTTTTTCAAAAATAATGGACACACCACTCATTATTAGTGCCTTTTTTTTACAAGACACAATAAAATAATTTGAGTCTACTCGCATTAACTTGAAAAATATTTGACCTGAGTCATAAGACTATAATAACTTCAAAATAAATCATGAAGTCTAATTCATAATCAATTCCATGTTGAAGTATAAAATTAAAAAAAATTATCAATTAGAAAGATAAAAAAACTCAAGTTAACCCTTCAAATCCGTGATGTAGGTTATGAGACCGAGCTAACCACGTATAAAGCAAACTATAATAAATTATAAAGTTTAATTTTTAATAAATTAAATGTTGAAGTTTGAGGTTATGAAAAGAAATATAGATTTAAAAGAAAAATAAAAATATTATTGAAATAAATAGTATTTTGTGATGTTATAGTTTTAGTTTATTCTATAATTAATTAACAGAAGTCTAGATGTTACCTTCTTCCCCGAAAATGGCGTGCTGCACATGTGGCCTTGCCTCAACCAAAACGTTGACATTACAATATATTAGAGGGGACCAGGGAGGGGTCGTATGTAAATTGCGAAGAGAACAATCTCATTTTGAGTTTTGGTGTTGCTTTCATGTTTGTTCATTGTGGTTTTCTTGTGGGCACGCATTAAGAATCTCTTGCCGTTGGTGCTTAAAATTAATTGGTGTAAAAAGGATTCAACCTGATTAGTGATTCCAGGAGTCTTCAGGGTCCCCTGTTTTCTTTCAACTCAGCAAAGAGGCGTATAAAAAGGGGAAAACTTTGGACTTAGGAGCCCTGGATTCGAGCTAGAGCTCCGTGTGGGTCTCCCACACTAACCGAGAAAAGAAAAATGATATTGGAAACTTTGAAGGGTAAAGATTAATGGGTTAGGTTTTAAATTTATTTTTGTAGAGGTTAGAAGTTTGAATTTTATAAATTTTAAGGTAAAATTAATCAAAATATACACCAATTAACTCAAACATTCATATTAATAATAATAAAAAATTAATACAGGCTGGTCTTGAAGATAATGGATCGTGTACTTAGTGTGCAAGGAACCATTTGGTGGCGTCTCATGAGGGTATCCCTTACGCACACGGTGGGGATTCAGAGATGACTTGATCTCAAAATGAAAGAATTTGCCTAGGATTTGATGTAAGAACATCAACAAGATACCCTTCATGTGCAGAGTCGGTGGCCCTTTGCATCGCAAGCATTGAGCATGTGGCTTCGCAATTCAAGATCGCCAATTAATTTCCCTTCTCCTTGAATTTTTATTGTTATACATGCAAGTAAGAAACTTGAACATGAGATCTTGGAAGGAAGCACACCGGTGCCAATCCTAACCACAACTCCAAAATCAACTTCTTCGCGTGCGTCCGATGACTAGAGCGAAAGAAGGAGTGCTTTCTTGACGTGGGAAATGAAGACTAGCACAATTGTTTTATTTCTTTTCTCGGCCTCGCTTTCTGTTGACCAACACCTGTAGGTCCTCACAGCGTGAGAATTGGATCATCTGCCATCCTCTTATCTTATTTTGAAAAAAAAAGAAAAGGGCATCAATAATAAACTGCTGGAAAGAGAATGTTGTTATCAGCCCGCAACCTCAATAATTATATCTTTCCAAGGGAGGGATGTGAAATTAATAAATTACTTTCCAAACACAGGGACGACACCTTAAAAAGATAATCCAGATATTAACTTGTGCAATAAAAGACCCTCCCCCCCCTCACTCATGTATGATGCCTGTGGTGGTCTGTGGCACTTCTGCCTTACCCATCACCTCTAATTAATTCCCTTCACAAGCATGACAGCAAGCAAAGGAGGTACTTCGTCATCGCAATCAAGCCCTGAATGTTGCATGTGTGGCGACTGTGGTCTTCCTCATGAGCTTTTCCAGTGCAAAGTCTGCCAATTCAGATCTCAACACAGGTACCCTTCTAATAAAATAAAAACCTTCAAGCTCTTTCCTGAATTTTATTTATTTGTCAAGATCAAGATTTATCAATCTGGGGATTCTCAAATCGAGCTCCTTGCCTAATTTCCCACAGATATTGTAGCAACCTGTATCCAAAAGCAGAGTCTTACCAAGTCTGCAATTGGTGTCTGAGCCATGACACCAAAGAAAAATCACAGAATTCTTCAAATTCCTCATCATCAAATAAAAATAACAGCGAAGATGACAGCAGGAACAACAAGAAAAAGAACGGTGACAATCAAGCAGGCCCATCAAAGAACCATAGAGGAACTTTGCGGTTGCAAATCAATAGCCCCATCAAGAAACAAAGGTCGCCAGAGAGATCACCATCAACCCGAAGGAGACTAATCACAAATGGCAAATTGGAGGAGAAGCTTAGAAGGACAAGATCCGAGGAGATGTCAAACAATGGGTTCACAAAACAAGTGTTTAGAAATAAGGTGAGAAGGTATAAACTCTTAGACGAGGTTTCAAGTTGATGATCATGATTCATCACTATTAATTTCTCTCAAAATAATAAGCATGAACATGGATTGATGATGCTTATCTGCAATGCTACATGTATACAGTATAGAGATCGTTATGGTTTTGTTTTCTTGTGGGAATCTTGTTCCCAAAAAGAACAGTTCATAGATGTAAATACTGATGATAAGTTCAATGTATGGAATATTGGAACCCAGAAAAGATTGTGAGATGTGGAGTGAAAATAGATGCCCATATCTATATCATCATCATCATCATACCATCAAAATTTGATGACCAATATTATGGTCCATGTGCGAAACAAGGATGATGATACCAATTGAAAAGACAGAAATTATGGCTCAATTCCATGGTGAATGGTGATGATAGCCTACCAAGTCATCATTATCCTCATGACGGTCTCTATTGACATGCCTACAAATCTTCCACTCTTCAAACAGCCTCCCAAGTTCGAGACTGTTCTTTACAACACCAACAAAATAAAATCATTAGAGTCTCCACTGTAATCGTACTGGTAAGCATAGACAAAATTAGTTGCAATCTCAATCATGTTAATCTACACTAGGAAGTTTCTTCATTTCGATGGTGCTTCCCAGCTAAGTAAGGTGCTACGCGTACATATATATACGGGTGGTTGACAAAAGTCTTGCCCACACAACGTGATTTTGAGGTCAACACCTAGCTATATATATGAATATGCGTCACTACCAGAACATCATAAGAGACTCAAATATTGTTGCGCGGCTGGAATATTTTGGACTTCAAATAATGAAATGGATCTCGGATTCCACGGTAAAGAGTTGAAAGTTGGTTGGGAAAACTGAGAGTGTACTTTACCTTACTAGGAGACTGAAAATTATATGTTTAATTGCTGGAGAAAAATGTCTTAAACTCCCCATCATCATCATCATCATCCCAAACCAAGTGATGCTATTTTCATTTTGTTTCTTGTGATAGCTAATGACACCTTTTGCAGACATTTTCTACAAAGTAATCACTGATATTGATCTTAAAATGACTTCTCCACTTTTGCAATTCTAAATGCTTTCCATGGTAATTTGAGCACCAGTCATCGAAACAAACTCATAACCAAAGATATGAGTCATGGAAGTTGCAACAGGTGCCTTTGAAATGCCAGCAAAGACCCTAGGCACTGCATGTTTTCGCCTTCAGAAGAGGAACGCGAACCCGAGTCTCTAATCTTCTGTGCTTCGCAGGGGTTTTTGGAAATTAATCAGAAGAATAAGAAACAGGCAATGACTTGGTAAAAGTCTTTGTGGAATGCTTATGCTGTAATTTGGCCACTACTGCCAAAACCATTCTTCACGGCATTTCTTTTGTTGTCGCCATCTACTTTTACGTTATGACGAGTGCAAAGGTAATTTACTAGATGTGTACCCGAGTTTTGCTGCGGGCTTAATTATTTTTTCTCATGTAGAAATTGATATTTAAGTATTACTAACAAGTTTAAAAGAATGAAGAAAAATTTATGTTCATCCGACTATATCAAATAAATTGATTTTAATTTAATTAGATAATAAAAAAAAACAACAATAATGAATAGACAAAATAAAGTGATTACAATAAGGCTGTAAAAAAACTTTTTTTTTAAATGATGTAGCTCAATTATCATTCAATTAAATATGAAATGGCAAAATTATGTTAAAAAATAACAAAAAAAAGCTCGAGTTAACCCAAGTTAGCATGACAAACCTATAACTCGTGTAACAAGGACTGAGTCTGCTAACCCGCTAAACCCACAACCCTAGTCATCAGATTGGGATAATCCATTAGAAAAAGACAAAGCTCATTAAAAAAAAAATCAACATCGAATGATGACACCTAAAAAGAAATTAAGTAAAAAAAAATGTCAACCAACATTAACGTTTTAAACTCATGACTTGAGTCGTTAGATTTGAAGCATTCTATTTAGAAAAACCACAAAACTCAATTTTCAATCAATCAAATATTGAAGAATAACATTGAAAAGCAAATCAATTATACAAAAGGATCCAAAACTAAAAATAATAATTAAAATAATGAGGATCAAGATTGAAATAAAAAACAAATTAGAGGGCAAGTATAATTTTTTTTATTGAAGGGTGAAACTAAAAGAAAAATTAATTTAACGAAAAATAAAAAAATAATAAAGAAATGAGGACTAAATTGAAAAAAAATAGCATATCATAAATTGAGATTGAAAACAAATCAAAATTTTATAAAAAAGATACAATAAAAATTTAAAATCAAAATAATAAGGATCAAAGTTAAAATCTTAAAAAATAAGAGGACAACTTTGAAATTTTAAATGGCTAATGCGAATTTCGAGAAGAGAAGAAAGAAAAAAATGAAGAAAAAACATGGTTGAAGAAAAAATCATTCCGCCACCACCACCACACGCCACCCACCATGAAGAAGGTGTCGCGATGATCCTATCAACACGATGAAATGGAACTTTTGGTCACCAGGAGGTGCTGCCTGGAAAGTGCAGGTGTCTCTTACACATTAGTGTATGTGTTGCATGTGCCAATCACTTTTGATTTTTAATTATATTTTATATTTTTTAAAATATCAATTGTCCTTCAATCAATATAATAATAATGAAAAAAAAACTAATATAAAATTTTTTTAAAAAAAATCTACATTCCATTTTTTTTTTTAATTTTTAAAAGTATTTTAGTTATTGCATTGTATTTTTAAAATATACTTATGAAAAGACTTCATCAAGACAGTTTAATAATTTTTGGTGGGAATGGAAAAACTCTCATTAAGACTTCAACTTTGACCAATTGGCAGCCACAAACATCCAAATTTGGAACTGAAAAACAGAAAAGCGATCACAGGTAAAAGACTTTTAAATCAACTCATTATTTCAACACGATGCTGCCAGTCTATGTTAAAAATCTATTTTTATTTATTTATTTCATAAATTAAAATAAATATGTGTAAGGATTTCAATGATTTAAATTCTCAAGTAAAAATTATATATTTTAATTCAAATTATATTTGTATTCATGTATTTTTTTTTTATATAAACAAGTTTATTTTTATTTATCAAAAGCATGATTTTGTAATAAAACCTTATCATGACTAGATAATTTTTACATGATTGTATAAAAAAATAAAGTAATAATTAATTTGAAATAATTATGTAAAAATATTACATTAAAAGATAACAAAATAGATATTTTATTTTTATTGAATATTCATGAACAAGATTTTACAAAAGTTATATAAATTAGTTTGATATATAATTACTCATAAAACAATCTCCAATATTACCATAAAGAAGCAAAAATTTTATTTAAAAATTATAGCATAATTGGATAATTTTTGAAATATTATTTTAATAATTTTATTTAAAAATAATTTTATTTTAAAATAAAAAAATTAATTAAAAAATAAAAAAATGAGGGGTATTTTAAAAAAATATCTTAGACACGGTCTAGCTCATACACCTAATTCAAAAAAAAAAACCCAAGTACATCTAGGCTTACAAAAGTCAAGCCTATGGGCGTGGATTTCTGTTTTATTCAAGATAAGTTCACAGATAACATAAACGTCTATTTTTATATTGATATTTTATTTTAAATTAATATATTTTTAGTATTTTTATATCATTTTGATATGTTGGTATTAAAAATAATTTTTAAAAAATAAAAAATAAATATTATTTTAATGTATTTTCATCTGAAAATTATTTTAAAAGTAACCACAATCACACTTCCAAACAGGCACAATATAGAATTTTAAATAAAATTTCAAATTATTTTATTTAAAATATTATATAAACTCTAATAAATTTATTTTCATTTTAAAAAACCTTTTAATCATTTCAAAAATAAAAAATTAAACCAAAATAAAAAAAATATTTATGTGATGCGATAAAATTTTTTTGGTATTGACACCAAGATTGACTTTATATATATAACCATTCAAAATTCTTCTCTCTACTCATTCTTTTTTTTTTTTTTTTGTGACTGTCTCTCTCATCAATTGATATGCAGGGACTGAAATGCAATGACATTAAAGGTTTAAAACTAAGATGTAAACATCTAAAATTAGAAGGACCAAATATATGTAAAAAACTTAAGGGATCAATATATACTGTTTTTTTTTAAAATGATATAATACAAGGAAGCATACTCTATGAACTAAAATAAAGTAGTAGGTGTTCACTCGACCCAACGATTTTGTTGAGTCATCCATTGCTCCATTTCAACTGAACCAAGGAGGTTAACTTAGCATTGACTACACAGATTGACTTGACTATTCAAAGAAGAGACACACTCCTTAACAAAACCGTGTTTTGAACTTGAGATACGTAATTATAATTGAACACCTGAAAAACATTAAAAAAAAGAGAAAAAAAAGAGAGAGACGGCAAACTCTTCAATTTTACTTCTGTTGAGCTGTGAACAAGATGCTCAACATCATTACTGTTGACACTAGTGATTTGTTAATATGATGATCCCGTCTTTGTATCCCAGAGTTAGAAGAAAAAAATTTGAGACCAAGTAGTTATAATTTTTTTTTAATATTAAATCAATAATGTTTTGGATTTATCTGGGTTAGCCCAGGTTATTCTGTTCGACTCGTAATCTAAGTTACTTGCTCGATTGAGTTTAATAACTTTGCTTCTTATAAATAACTTTTTATTTAATTATACAATAAAAAAATATTCACAGTAAAAATAATTAATATAATTATGAAAAACAAAAATATCTTTTTTGTAAAAAAATACTCATTCATCTAAATTTTTGTTTTGAAAATAAATGGTTTTTTTTATAATTAGCGTAGTTCATTGAATAAAAAGTAATAATGATAAAAAAATATATTCTGAAAACCTATTCCTATTATCTTAATAATTTTGTATATCATGGTAATATATAATTATCCATAAACTAATTGATAATAATATCATAAAGAAGTCTAATCTTTTTAAAAAGAATGACATAATTTTTTAACAGTAACATGTTTTTTTGAATAAAAGGTAGCAATAATTAAAATAAAAGTTTGTTAAAAATCTCAATTATTTGAAATGAATAGGAAAATATATATCTCTTAAATTCAAACTCCATTTTCTTTTTAATGCATCTCTTTATTATTTAACTAAATCATGTTTTTTAATTGGAAGTATTGTTTATTAAATAAAAAAATATTATGATCTCAAAATCAAATTTTTTAAAATATATTAAAATAATATCTTAATTTTAAGAACGTGATTGAAGGAAAAATAAAATTAATTAATGTTATAAAATCTATTTAAAATAAAAAATTATTTTCATTGAATATTTATAAGCATATCTTTAATTTTTTTTTTTGCATATTAGGTATATAATAATTAAAAAAAATATTAATATTCTCATAAAAACCTATAATATTATTTAAAAACTATAGCTAAATTAAATAATATTTACAATGTTAAGTTTTTTTTTTGTTTACAATGCATTTCACTCGAGATCTGTTTAGGAGATTGGGTTTAAGCGCCTACCTTAAATAAAAAGAAGGCTTGGCGCATATGGGTCTACAAAGGTAGGCCTGGTCTTCTTTATTTTATTTTTTTTGTTTAAAGATAAATGATGTCATTTGCCTTTTTATTTTAGAAAAAAAATTAAAATAAAATTTATAATGTATAGTCTATAAAGTGTCATCTAGTTTAGATCTTAATTATTAAAGAAATGGCTGGAAAGTCAGGTTCTAAGTTTTTGGGATTTAAAATCTCACTTTCAATTTATTTTATCTAGATAAATTCAATAAACTCTTTAAGAATCTCAATAATAATAATAATAATAATAAAAACAATTCACGAGAAACCCCTGAATTGATAAGAGAAATAAAACATATTTAAACTAAACAAAAATTCTTCTTTAACACCAATCAATTTTTTTTAGCGAGAAGAAAGTTGAAGAATCACCCCTCTTGGCAAAAGGGGAATCCATTGACACGAATTTAACTTTTTTTTTGTTGGGTTGTTGTAATGTGACCAACCGACCACCTTCTTTTCTTTTTCACTTTTCAACAAGTCCCTCTGCTCTTAAATTCTAGGGAATAAAACCTAAAACAAATGAAGTTTAGGACTAAAACATAAAACTCCGAAAACCAAGGATTATAAATAAAAAACATAAAAGTTTTAGGGACCAAAACATGGTTTTCCACACCCCATGAATAGTAAAAAGAGTTGTTTTGCTTCTTTGTCAAACCTGGTCCCTATTTTTTAATTTTTTTAAATTGATAATAAAAAAATCCTTTTCTTCTCTTAAATTCCAGCAACAATTTAACGCCTGAACATTTATCAATTTTCCAAATACGACGTAGCATACAAGATGAATCAACTTACGAAGTTTAAAAATGTGTGAGTATAGCATGAGAGGATAGAATTGAAAAAAAATAATTGAAGTGAGCGAAATAAATAATTGTTGTAGAACCAAAAAAAAAAAAAAACAAGGGGCCTGACCAGGCATACTATAGTAGTACATAGTGCACGTCGATGTTGATAAAATTTGTAGTGTAATAAACTATACCCGAACATTATAGTAGATACAAATGCTGTCATAGGGAGCATAATCACCAACGGGCGCTAATAGACTAATGGTATGCATTTACACATATTAAGACCGTAATTCTTTGGTGGATGCAGAGGCGTATTCCATGTACAGGATTGATCTGATCTAACAGTGATAGATTTCTGAAAAACCAGACCTGGCGGCGCCCTCAGCACTCAGGAGAAAGAGCGAATTGATTGTTAAGTCATTTCAGGCTCAAAATTCTTGCACAGCAGGCCTACGGGCAGTTTAAGAAGAGCCACCCCAGCCCAGCCCATCCCAGCCCAGCCCAGCCCAGCACAGCCCAGCCCATATTGTTTGATTGGTCTGAAATAATTAAGGCTTTCTAATATCAAGCCTTGATCCAATTGATCTGTATTTCAATCTCCTGCTCTTTACAAACCAGAAAGTTTGTACTTGTGACACAGGCGGATCACGGGAGCCAAAATTTTCTGGTTGGTGCACTAGGTCCCAATTAGGCTTTTATATTGGTTCGTATCTCTATTTGTAGAAACAAGATTGGTTTCCCGCACTATATTGTTGGCCATATCAAATTTATTTTTAATACAAAATAAGAACACACAGGTGTTGTTAACATATTTTAAAGAAGTAAGGAAAAACCACAAACTCAAGCCATAAAATGGGCTGGATTCACACTACTAGAATTTTTCAATTTTCTATAGAATATTCTCTCGTCGATAATTAGATATTATGTTCGTCGGCACAACTTGTACTGACGGGCTCATAAATGGTTACAGTTCATTCAAAAAATTATCTTTGGTGATTTCTATTATATAGGTAAGTTTTTCGATAATAAAATCATTGATGAATTTACAGATAAAAAAAAACATAGAAAAAAAATTATCTGCTTTAATTCATCAATATTTCCAACGGTTAACATGACATATCACCAATAAAAATATCACATGTAATTTTATCAGTGATTTTTTTATTGTTATCAATGTAATGCAACCAATATAAGAAAACTGTCAGTGATTAAATAGTGATAGTGACATTTGCCGTAATTATTTTCTAATTCTTTGGAATATACCGACAAACTTAATCCGTCGGTAATACCATTAGTAATTGTTTAATTTTTTTTAAAATCTATTAAATAGAGTAGAAAATAATTAAATTAAATTAAAAATCAAATATTTATTACAAATTTTAAAATTTATAAGTTCAAATACAATTTATCTAGAATAAAGGGGTTGAATGAGGAGGAGGAGGAGGAGACGGGTCTTCCTCAGGACCATGGAGCTAATAAGGGGGAACACATTTACCACCCATCTGTGATTTCAGCTCCATGTACAATCGGTGGGGTTCAGCTGTCTCAACACCAAGTCATTTTGTCTCAGCAATAAGATGGGTTGTCCGAGATTCAACTCGTTGGTTTAAAATTGACTCGAACTCTAGAGTTCAAACTGATTGTGAGCATCCAACGATTGAAACACTTTGGGTTGTCCGTAAGTCTTCGACCATAGTATTTGAGATATCATACACCTGATTTATATTGGGTCCACTAGACAATCCTACCTTCAACCACAAATCTAGATCGAATTTCGGATGGGTCAAAGGATCGTTCCTATATCTCTTCTTTAACCGAGTGTTATATTTATATCGGGTCCACCAGACAATCTTATCTTCAACCACAAATTTGGATTGCATTCTGGATGGGTTGGAGGATTGTCCTCGTATCTCTCCTTCAACCGGATGTTATATGTATCTTGAAAAAAAAAATCAAATTCAAAAAATAATAACTAAATTATTGAAATCCAACATGCCATGAATATTGAGCTCAGCTATCCACGAGTTGCCGCACCCTTTTCTGACGATAATTATTTCGCATATGTATTTCTATAAAAAGCTTCATCGGTCTTACCTTGTATCCAAGAATTGTAGCCTGCGAAAGAAAACTGTTGTTAGTTACACATATTTATATACAACAAAAATTTAAAAAAAAATAGATGTAATTAGAAAGAGAATCTTACCATTCGCTTCTCATGCGAAACGAATGGAATGGATCCTTCAGTGTGCATGGTAATGGAATGGATCCTCTAGTATACGTGGTAATGGAACCGTGAATCTGTTTGTTCTGGTTCTCCACACTGGATTGTGACCATTGTACAAAATGCTCGGACGTCACATGCTATATATATTCAACTTACACAACCTCTAAGATGTACAAAGGTTTGAAATCCTTCCTTTGAACAGAGACTTAAAAATTTAAACATTAATAAAAATAAGTAATAAGATGTATAGTCTTATATTTAGTGAAACTAATGTTCTTGAGAAACAACATAATTAAAAAGATTGAAGGCAATTTACAAAAGACAAAGGTTGTAGAGATAAACAAAATAAGAAGTAATAAAATATATAAAAAGAAGGAATTCCCAATCCAGGAAAAAAAAAAGGGAAAAAAATCCTTCAATAAAGAAAAAATCAAGCATGAACCAACACAGATCACACTAAGAAAACAAAATCCCAAATGAAACATCATAATTGCCAAAACCAACATGCAATATACTAAAAAGAAATAAAAATTCATTAAAAAAAAATATAATGCAACATACAACACCAAAAAAGAGAAGAAAAAAAATCTTATCTTAATTTCACTGTAAGTGAAGTTGAGAAGAGGAAAAAAGAACAAAAATAAAAAAAGAAGTAAAACTAAGATGAAAAAAGAAGAAGAGAAGAGAAGAACATACTTGGTGTTATAACCCAATTTTGGATCCCTAAATTATCTCTTCTCATATACCTTTTACTATTTTACTATTCTTTACTTTTATCCATTCAGAAAAATAAATAAATACAGGACATAAGAAGACAAACTTTAAACTACAGAAGATCAAGAAACTAGAAGAATGACCGGATTAAGATATTTTAGGAAAAGGCTAAAGAAAGACTGAATTTGAAGTAAGATTGGAATCTTTCTTTATCAAAATTAGAAGAATTAATTAAGTTTAACAACTTAATTAAGCTTTTAATAGGTTACTTTCATTCGATTAAGGAGAAAACAAGTTCGAAGGTCAATTTGACCAAGATTGAAAGAATTAATTGAATTCAAAGACTTAATTAAACTTCTTATAGGTTTCAAGGGTTCAGATCAAGGATTTAATTGATAAAAAATCAAGTTTTGGTGTTTAATTCATGTTAATTCGCATAGATTGAAAAAATAAGGGCTCAATTGAAACTCAATAAGAAAAAAGAGTTTCTACCAAACAGAGCTTAAAAATACATAAAAACATTTACCAAATACATATTTTATTTTATTGCATATGGAAAAGTCTCTCAAAAATAGATTATATCTGCATATTTTCTTATATAAAAAAATCATAAAAAATAGTTTTTGCTTTGCATGTATTTTTTTGGGTTTAATAATTAGTTTATTAAAACCATGAAAGTTTGCCCTATATTTCAAAAATACCAAAACTTTATTTTGTTTCTTTCAATATCTGGGATTACGAACTTATGCATATGACGTATTCCTGAATTTAAATAAAAGAGTTTTTTTATCATTTATTTTATATGTTCTAAAATTTTACCAATTTTTTTATTTTTGTTTAATATATGGGATTATGAACTTATATGTAAGATATATTTTTGATATTATATAAAAAGATAGTTTTTTTTTTCCTTTTTCATGTATTGACTTTAAAATGACTAGGTTTTAACCTGATAAAATAAGGATCTTTTTATTAAGAAGAGCTTTTCTTAAACTTTAGATAGACCAATGGTTAGAAAACACAACAAGACCTTAGTTTATTTCAAACAAATAGCAATGCAGCTTACCCTGGGTAAGTTGTTTTAGGGGTGGTACGTCTTCACTATTCATAACCTGCCTCCTTATCTAAACTCTTATAGACTAATAAATTTTCTAGTAACCGTAATATTAGGTGACAACTCCCATTACTTTGGTTTCATTAATAAATGACAAGAATTCCTTATTCTTTCCACCCACACCCTTACATGCAAATCTCGCTCTAGGAGGATGATTGTTGTAACCCAATTTTGACTCATTAGCTTTTTAATTTAATTTTACAGGGTTTAAATGTAAAATTGAAAGATCAAAGATTTATTTCGATGAAAAGTGTGATTTGTCAACTTGCGTGAAAACTAGGGTCTACAATATATTTTTGTAATTCTATCCTTATCTTCAAGATAATGATAGTTATCCACTTTTAAATTTGATTCTTAATCAAATTCAAACTTCAAAAAAGAGAATGAGTTTGATTGAAACTTTGTTTCTCATTCGCCAAGGGACTCTGACACTATAAATACAGACCTCAGTGTATGCAAAAGGGGGGAGGAAAACAAATGCATAAGGAATAATACCAATTTTCCCAGTAACGAGCGCCTGCATCAATCTTCGCTCAAGAAGTTGGCAACAACAATCCAACAACAGGTAAGTCATTTCATCCCCTTCTTTTCACTTTTAATTACACTCTTCTTATACCAAGCATGCGCGAGTAGCTCGCGCACGCTTGCAAAGAAAAATATACCGGCCGGGTTACTAGTTTGAACCAGTAACCGTGCCAATTTGGCTGGGTCTAGCCCAGCCCGCATGGCTGGGCTAGATCCAGTCCAAAAAAAAAGAGTGGGTCGGGTATGGGCTTTAGGCCCAACCAGCCCAAATTGTGTTTGCTAAGGGTGTGCTTGACAAAACACACCTTTATGCCTTGGGTATAATTTTTATGCCCATTTTAATTTGATATTTGACCAAACAAATCCCTTTTCAATAATAAAAAATTCTAAAAATATTTGGGGGCCTTCGTTGATTTATTTGTGGGCCCCTTGCACTTTGTTTTATTTTTTTTCTTTGTGTTTGTATTTTTTGTAGATGTGCTCAATCTGTGGACTATTACTGACGCCAGAGTTAGGAGTATTGTATTTTTTGGATTTGTGCGATATTTACCAATGCCAGAGTTGGAAATATTCGTAGGAATTGTTCACTGACGCCAGAGTTAGGAACATGAAAGGAATAATAAAAAAAAAAAGGAAAAAGAAGAACAAATTCTTAGCAATTTTAGACAAAACCAGCAATGCAGTTTGCTTTAGGTAGGATGCTTAAGGGGTGATAGCATCTTCCATTTTGCGTAACCATTCCCGTACCATAGAATCTCTGTTGATTAGTTAGGGTTCCTAGTAACCATAATACTAGGTGACGACTCCTTAAACAAAACCTTTTCTCCTAAAAGAACAAGATGCCAGATACCCAAACACGAGCCATGGACATGTCACCCGATCAGAGACCATGAATAGGTTACCCGATCATAAACCACGGGCTGATCACTGAACATAGGCCATTTGCAAAAAATTCTTTCTTTTTTCAGCATATTTCATTTCAGTCATATTTCAGAGAGGGTTGCTAGAGTTGAGGCTGATTTGGAGCATCATCAATATCTCCTGCATGATACCAGAGACGACATCATTTTCCACAGAGTTAAACAGATGAAGCTGAATCTTTTTAACCTCAAATTTGCTGAGAAAGAGTTCCTTGAATAGAAGCTCAAATGTAATTTTTTTCAAGGAAAGTGACAGAGGTACTAGCTTTTTTCATGCTCTGATGAGTTAAAAGCACATGCGTAATTTCATCCCTGCTATCCAGCGTAGTAATGGTGCTCTTACTACCTCTCTAGATGAATTTATTCATTACTACCAGAACCTTCTTAGAACTTCATCATCTACTACCCCAATTAATGTTGTTGTTGTTCATAGTGGTCCTTGCCTTGATGAAACCCATTCTGATTTTCTCTTGGCTCTTGTCTCCAATGATGCTATTATGGAAGCTCTCTTTAGCATTGGTAATGACAAAGCTCCCAGACCTGATGGATACTCATCATTTTTTTTCAAGAAATCATGAGACATAGTTGGGGTTGATTTTTGTGCGGCAGTTCAAGATTTCTTTACTTCTTGCTAAATTCTCAAGTAGATTAACCATTCCATTATAGCCCTGGTTCTAAAATCTTCTAATGTTGCCTCATCCAATGACTTCGGGCCAATCTCTTGCTGCAATGTGGTATACAAGGTGATCTCTAAGATTCTTGTTGGAAGATTGAGCCATGCCCTTCAAGACATTATTGGTTCAGTTTAGAATGCTTTCATTAGAGGGAGGAATATGATAGATAACATCAACCTGGCATAAGAACTTCTTAGGCATTATGGCAGGAAGAGAACCTCTCCTTGGTGCCTCATCAAAATCGATTTCAAGAAAGCTTTTGACTCGATGCAATGACCTTTTCTTAAAGAGCTTCTCCATATGCTAGGTTTTCTAAGGAGATTTGTTCATCTAGTTATGATATGTGTGGAAACTTCTTCCTTCTCTATTGTTATCAATGGTAACATCTATTGTTTTTTCCCTGGGAAATGTGGAGTTCGGCAGGGTGATCCTTTCTTTTTTTATCTATTTTTAATCTGCATGGAGTATCTTTCACATTTGTTAAAGATAGCATCACAACAGACAGGCTTCCATTTTCATTAGAAGTGTGCTTTTCATGGTATCTATCACCTTACATTTATAGATGACATTCTTTTGCTATATTAGAGGGATAAATCTTTGGTTTTGATTTTACTGGAGCAGTTGCATGTCTTTGGCCAGACCTCAAGATTACATATTAATGCAGGAAAGTCTTTTATTTATTTCGATGGAGTTGGGGATAATATGAAGCAGCGCATCCTCCAAGACTCTTGTTTCTCTGAAGATAGCTTCCCTTTCAATTTACCTTGGAGTCCCTCTCAGTCCCCACAGGCTGTTGGCTAGCTAGTTCTCTCCTCTCCTGCATAAAATTAAATATGCAATACAAAGCTGGTTGGGCAAGCATTAATCCAATGCTGGGCAGCTGGAATTAATTAGATTAGTTCTATTTGGCATGGTGCAATTTTGGCTTAGTATTTTTCCTATGCCAAAGAATGTCATCAACCAAATTACATGCATGTGCAGGAACTTCTTATAGACTGGTAACACAGTTAGAAGCAGGTTTACTTTAGTAACCTAGAAGCATATTTGTTTACCAAAGAATGAAGGGGGTTTGGGCTTGTATGACATCAAGGCTAGAAACAACTGCTTTATAGAAAAACACTTGTGGAGTATACATCTTAAATCTGATTATATTTGGATTCGATGGATGCACCATTTTTACTTGCAAGATATCACTATTTGGGCGGTTCCTTTTCAGAGATCCTCCTCACCCCTATGGAGGTCCTTAATTTCTTTACGAGATCAACTCCTTAAGGTTGTAGGGGACAAACAAAAGTGATTTCCATGATGCAAAGTTGGGATAGATCTGTTGGGCCTTTCTCGGCTCATGCTTATGAGTACCTGAGAATAAAACGAACCTCGGTGTCATGGGTTAATGCTGTTTGGGACCCTTGGTGTTTACCAAAACATAACTTCATTCTTTGGCTGGCTTTGCTAAGGAGAAAGAGAATGAGAGATAGGCTGCACTTCATTGATATTAATGCTAGTTGTGTTCTTTATTGTGATCATGATGAGAGCCACAATCATCTTTTCTTTGCTTGCAGTTGGACATCTCTCTTGTAGATGAAGATTAAATCTTGGCTTGGGGTTTGCAGGAGTATGTCTACTCTAAATAGTGCTGTTAAGGGCCTCAATTTGAAGTGGAAGAGTGTTGTTACCAGAATAAGAAGGGTCTCCCTCAGCATTATTGTTTATCTGATATGGGAAGAAAGGAACAGAAGGGTCTTTGAGAACACTTGTTCTCTGGTAGACTCTCTCTTTTAGAAATTTCAGGTGATATTCTACATGATCTTGCATTTTCATGAGAGCAACCACCTTATAATCAATGTGGGATGATTGCATTGGTGGTTGGCTTGGGGGATTTTCTTATGAGATGTTGCCCTTCCTTCGATTTGTGGCTGCTTGTGATGTTTTGTATCTGTTGCTAGTTGTTTCTTTGTAGATGGTGCCTCTCTAGAGGGTCTATACCGCTATACATGATGACTGTTGTGGCTTTTTGAACTGTGGCTTTACTGGTAATGGGTTCTCTTGGGAGGGATTACAGTGTTGATTAGATGTTGTCCATCTTTTGGTTGTGGTTGCTTGTGATGTTTTCTCTGCTGGCTTTTTATATGATTGTCTCTATGAAGGGCCTACTTTGATTGGTTGCTATTGCTGGTGTTGCCTTTTGCTTATTTTTTGTCATGTGTTAGGGGGGCACCTTGTCTTTGATTTGGTTCCTCCTTTAACCATTGTTAGCTAATTCTTTTAGCTTGTTAGTTTTTCTTTTGGCTTTGATGTATATGTTTTATCAGGGAGTTTGTTTCTTTTTTTGTAAATCATGTATATGAACTTGTTGGTTCTCTAACTTTGTTTATATTTTGATATGCTATAAATACTTACAATTTGATAAAACAAAAAAGAATAGACTAAAGAAAGACTGAATTTGAAGTAAGATTGGAAAATTTCTTTACCAAAATCAGAATAATTAATTAAGTTTTAAACTTTTAATAGGTTAAATTGATTCGATTAAGGAGCAAATAAGTTTCAAGGTTAATCTGACCAAGATTGGAAGGATTAATTGAGTTCAAGGACTCAATTAAACTTCTTATAGGTTTCAAAGCTTCAGATCAAGGATTTAATTGATGGAAAATCAAGTTTTGGGGCTTAATTCGGGTCAATTTGCATAGATTAAAAAAATAAGGGCTCAATTGAAACTTTAAATAACTAAATTGATGCAATTAGGGGTTCAATCGAAATCAATTAAAAGTTTAAGGGTTATTGAAGGGCTAAAATTGAAGATTTTCATGACCAAAGACCAACTTGCAAAACACACGTAATGTCATGAACCAAAATTTATTAAAGCATGGGGAAATTTGAAAGAAATCAAAAGATTGGTGCTTATTAGGGATCAAGTTGAACAGATTGGAAATAAAGAGTCGATTTAAAAAATGCACTCAAATAATAGGAGGCTATTTAAATTTACCAAGGGGCATGATTGCATAGATTAAGAAGTTTAAAAGGCCAATTGAGGTCACTGATGATGAAATTAAAACAACAAGGACTTAAATTGAAATTTACCAAATCTTGAATTAACAGAACCCTAATTCATAGGGTTTAGCCAAAATAGCGTCATTTAGGGCATTATGCATCATTCTTTTTCAATTTTAGTTGATTGAGTAGGTACTTCTAGTCGAATGAATGTGAAGATTCTGATCATATTTTGGGCTCCAACCACCACCGATTGACAGAGGAGTTTTCCCTTTTCATGGTGGTGCCACCCTTGTTTGACTTTTGTACTTCACCTACCATATGAATTTCTCTAACTTCTTGTCTCAAGTCAGCTTTGACTCGTTCATAAATTTTGACAGTTTTTCATCCAACTTTGAATCAATGATAAAAGAGCTACAGGTCTCCAAATGGAGTGTGGTTTGATTCTAGTTGAAAGGAAACATCCCATCTACAACATCTATGGTCGATTTTGGTCCAATAACCTCTCATCAACCATACTTAAATCAAAGAAGAGGCACCCTTAGTTAGCCCTTTTTTGGACCTGTTTCAGATCTTTTTGCCGACCCTTTCTAGAAGCTCCCACAGTTTGTTAGGGACCTAGAAATAAGAAAGATTGACAGAAAAGAGGAAAAAAAGAAATCCTTAACAAAATGAATAGGTGAATCCTCTACATGCTAGTTTCAGAATACCAGTAAAAGGAGGATGGTTTTGTAACCTCCTACCTGTAGAAAAGACAGGAAAAAACAGAGAGAAAAGAGCAAAGAAAATAACAATCTTTAAAGTTATGAAAAAAAGAAAAAAGAAAATAGGGGAAGACCCAAGAGACAAGAGAGAAGGGAGAGCAACCTTTAAAGATAGAAAGAGAGAAAAGAAGTAAAGGAAGGGCCAATGAAAGGGTTTTTGTTCACTTTAAAGACCAAGCAACAACTATAAGTCCTTTACAAACCAGTAAATGGTTTAGAGGCCAGCCTATTGATCCCATCTATCTATGTAAGTCTCTAACATTTGATAAGGAGGTGGAGCTTAATGAGCATACCCCCTCATCTCCTCCTTTAATTGTTTTTGTAGCATGATCTTTGACAGTTGTTTAGCTATGTTTTAAGAATTGTTAAGCTATGGACCTTTTAGTTTTGTTTTTGTTTTATTTTATGTGGTCATTTTAATGGCCTTTTATATCTGTTTGTTTTGGGTTCAATTTAGGTCAGTTTTCTAGGTCATAACTGTCATGGAATGCATAAACTTGTAGTTTGTATAAGTGTTTGATTAATGTGTTTTTTTTTTTGTAGATTTATAGATGCTTTTGCTTAGGGGTTAAGGAAGACATTGTTACATTGACTTTTGAGATTTTAGGGTTGCTTTGAAGCATGTTTTTATCACCTGGTTGTGTTTAAGTCTTGTGTGATTGTCAAAATGTTTAGTTTGGATCCAAGTTCGCATAATAAATTTATGTTTTTGTCTTGGCAACTTCAAAGTTTGCATTTCATGTATGAAGAATAAGGATTTGATGTTGTTCTTTTGTTTATTTGAGATCCAAATAGGTTTAGTTTTGATAATGTGTTTCATTGGGGCTAAAAATGCATGTTATAGAGGTCAAATGCATGTTTTTTGGGTTTTTGTTATGTCTATCTTCTTTATGATAATGTGCCCACAGTGCACAGTGGATGAATATGGGTTTTTGGTACTAGTTTTAGAACTTGTTTTGATTCATTGTTGGTTTCTACTAGTTCGCATGTCATTATTATTAAATAATTTAGGACTTTTATGCATCGATAACACACTTTAGTAAGTTTTAATCTCAGGGTTTCGGTTTCGAACCGAAATCCATTCTTGACAAAATCGTGTTTGCTGAATGTTAATTAATGTTAACAGACATTTGATTCTTGTTCTATGAATGTTTGCAAACAACGTTATGCCTTTATTGGCTTAAAACTGGTCTCTTTCGTTCATCACGTTTCGGGGTTAACAAAGAACATACATCATAGTTTTTGTTTTGTTCGTGTTTGAATCATTTTTTTTAAGAAATGTTTATGTTTTTGTGTTTTTTATAGCTTTGATCTTGTTTTGGTTTAAACCCTTTCTTTTATTTTGTTTTTGGGTCAATTCACAATTGAACCAACATCTCGGGTTGACCTAAACAGGTTATCTTTTAGGTCACTCCTTAAGGCTTTGCTTTGTTGATTTGTTTTACTTTGTTAAGAATTTTAGAGGTTGTTTGACAGATATACCTTTGAGTCTATTTTAACAATTTTATTTTATGAGAAAAAAGGGTTTCTGCCAAACAGAGCCTATATATATATATATATATATATAAAATCATAAATAATAGTTTTTACTTTGCATGCAATTATTTTTTTTGTTTAATAACTAATTTATTAAAGCCATAAGAATTTAATCTATATTTTAAAAACACCAAAAATTTATTTTGTTTCTTTTAATATCTAGGATTACAGACTTATACGTAAGATGTATTCCTGAATTTAAATAAAAGAGTTTTTTTTATCATTTATTTTATATGTTCTAAACGTTTACTAAATTTTTTATTTTTGTTTAATATTTGAGATTATGAACTTATATGTAATACGTATTTCTGATATTAAATAAAAAAGATAGTTTTTTTTTTCTTTTTCATGTCTTGACTTTATAATAGCTAAGTTTTAACTTGATAAGATAAGTACCTCTTTAATGAAGAGAACTTTTTTTAAACCTTAAACAGATCAACGGTTAGAAAACACAACAAGACACTTAGTTTATTTTAAACAAATTACAATGCAACTTACAATAGGTAAGGTTTTTTAGGGGTGATACGTCATCCCTATACACAACCTGTCCCCTTATCTCGGCTCTCGCAGACAAATAGATTTCCTAGTGATCGTAATACTAAGTGGCGACTCCCATTACTTTTAGTTTCATTAATAAAGAACAGGAATTCCTTGTTCTTTCTACCCACACCCTTTCATACATATCCCACTCCGAGAGGATGATCGTTGCGACGCCGTATATATGTGACACTTAGCAGGCGTGCATGAGAATAGAAGGGAATAAACGGAGTGTTGGAGGAGAGGAGAAGAGAGAAAGAAATAAATAGAAACATTTTAGTTTTGGCAAAAGAGGAAGACAAAAGAAGAAGAAATGCATGTCTGTTATGAAATTAGAGATTCTGGTCTTTTAATTTAGAGCTTTTTAAATAATGGTTTTACCGATGGATAATTAAATATTAATATATTTAACATTTACATCGGTGTTTCCATCTATAACATGAAATTTAAATTTTAAATTTAATTGAAAATTTGCAAAACCCCCTTAAATATCATTGACAACATTTCAGTCCATCAGTGATTATGTCTATAATAAACAATAATTAACAATTCCATTGAGAAGTGAATAGTTCCAAAGCTCTCAAGAAAATTCCGATGGATATTAACTGTCGGTGATTCCATACGTAATGAACATAATGAATAATACCATTCGAAATGAACAGTTCCAAACCTCTCTGGAATATACCGATAGACAATATCCATCGATGTATCTGTTGGTATTTTACAGTCTGTCGGTGATTCCATCGGTATAAAATAATTTCTTTGTCCAAATTGTATTTGTATTCTTAATTTAGCTATCTATCTTACAAATACTTAAACTCACAACACAAACATGTCACAATAACATCAGTTCTATGTATAATAATAAAATCACAAAAAACAAATGTTTCCTTGTCATGCAATAATAAATTCACGTCATTGTTATTACATTAAAGTTAATTTTATAAAAAAATATTACATTATAGTTAATTTCATTACACATTCGTGTTGTACAAATTAATCATAATTGTCTTCTTCTTCCTCTTCTTTCATTTTATCATCATCATCTCTATTACAACTTCTATATTGATTAAATCGCTATCATCGTTTTCATCGAGTTTTATATGTCTGTTGGTTATTAAAACATCAACATCAACAAAAGTATTCTTAACAACGTGAAAATCTAAATTTTCTTCTATTTCGGTAGATAAAGCAACTTGATATGGATATACTAACTCATTAAGTTGAAAGACATCATCTCTTATAATTACTTCATTATTACCATCCTGGACAACCTTGACTTGACCCTTGAGTTTGATTTTCACTACAGATAACTAATCAACTCTCGAATAATCATTTGCAAAGGAAAGAGTGTACGTGTAATAAACTTATTGGCGTTGCTTGGCAAAAACAAAGATATCATCAACGTTGCAGAGTTTAGCCTTTGTATCAATTTTGAACAAACCATGATAGGGATCTACTTTGGTTCCTTTTTCAATGGTATGATACCAATAACATTTGAATAAAAACACTTTATTCAGCTCGCTATGATATTGCAATTCAATTACCTCTTCTAACTCCCTATAGTAGTCAACTTCTAACTCATTAGAAGTCGACTCTTTAATATATACTCCACTGTCTTATGTCTTTCTACCCTGACCATACTTTTCAGTATGAAAACCATGTCCATTGATGAAATACCTATTGTAGCACTTCACCTTTTTTTTAGTACCCAGACATAGTAAATTCAAAGTAACATTAGCATTCCCTCCAAATTGATAAATCTGGTACATGAATTACAACTATTAATAGTTAACAAGAAATGTTTAATGAAATTAAGTATCATGAGAGATAAGAATAATTAAACAGTCCCTACAAGTGTTCTGAACAATGTGGAAAATTGTTCATCTTGTAATCGAAATGAGATTTAGTCAGTTGTGAGTTTTAGGAGAGTAAAAATT
>Ga0325411_1001271_pt1 | contig 27974 bp, 17 predicted proteins | sample PopdelMetagenome_13_FD_206181 | JGI IMG/M metagenome (GOLD analysis project Ga0325411, IMG submission 206181) | Populus deltoides microbial communities from Bellville, Georgia, United States - Xylem-PdIQD-R4 | ecosystem: Host-associated > Plants > Phyllosphere > Stem > Wood/Secondary xylem...
CATATCACAGACGGGGTTCCACCTGTAGCCTTCCTTTTCTTTTTTACAATAAAGTTGCATTTCTAAAACGTGTCCAATCAATGCCTTATAAAAATTTATTTTTTTGTATTTTTTTATATTTTTTGATGTTTTAATATATAAATATCAAAGACAAAATTTAAAAAATAAAAAAAAATTATTTTAATTTATTTTTAAGTAAAAAATAACTTTTCCCACATTACCAAACACTACCTAATAATCTTTTTAACAACCGAGAGAAGAAAATTCACATCAAATTAAATCCTTGCCATTGTGTACCTGTTCGTTTACTTTTTTTTTTAGTAGCAATGTAGCTCTTTTTTTAATAAAAAAAAAAGCTATATGACAAAATCCAAACTATCCACTGAATTAAAATAGATAAAATCGAAATAATTACAAATGGCATGAGACTTGTTTTAACCTTGCACTTCATATTAATGTCATCTTGTGTGCCTGTTTAAAAGTACGATTGAAGTTATTTTTTAAAATTTTTTTATTTTTAAAAAATTATTTTTAATAACAGCGCATCAAAATGATCTAAAATCATCAAAAAAATATTAATTTAAAATTATAAAATAAAAAACTTTTAAATTTTTTAAAAAATACTTTTAAAATGTAAAAACAAATAAAATTATAATTTCAATTGTGAAATTCCTCGTGATATTTCTTTTAATTGTTTGATTTTGTTGAAGCGCAACGGTTCAAAGATTTTATTTAGCGAAGTCAGACAGTTTTTTTTTTTTGGTATGCGATGAAAAAAAAAATCTCGCCTGGCTTTTTTTTTTTCCTTCTTTCTCTCATATGTTACCTGGCTGGCATAACACAATCAAATATTAGGAGGACGCTTTAAGAGGAAGTTAAAGGTCTTGTTGAGCACTAGGCATGGTATTCGCTGCCCCTTTAATGGCTTCATAGGGTACTCCTCAAAAGTCAATTTGGTGGTAACTTGGAGTGTTTTGAACGCTCGTCGTTAGCTTTTGTGATCACTTTGATGATTATAATTAAAAAACGATATGTATTTAGTTAAATTTGTGTGAGGTAGAGTTTTATTTACAAAATAAACAAAGCCACTTAGATCAAAATTGCGTCATTAGCATTATTAATATTAAATGGTTTGATCCTTACAAGGACAAAGCCACTTAGCGTTTTCTAAAAATATTTCACCGATAATATAATCATTTTCAGTTTTATAAATTCTAAAAGGTATAACTTAACTGTTAAAGTTTTGCATTTAATTTTTAAAAATTACCAGTTCGAGTTTTATAAATTTTAGAATTATTAAATACTTATATAGTTATTAATTTTAAAATTTATAAAATTAATCAAATTATATATAAGCTAATGGGGATATCATATATATATATATATATATATATATATATATATATATATATATATATATATATAGACACACACACCCGGCATAGAAATTGCATTGACAGCTTTATCTACCTGAGATTTTCGCTTTTTAGAGAGAGAGAGAGAGAGAGAGAGAGAGAGAGAGGCCGGAAGGGGGGCTAGACACGTGCATTTCATTCCGTGTAAAGCAAAGGTATGCTTTTAAGAAAGCATCCCCTGATTTCCAGCTCTTCCTCCTCTAAAATATGTTCTGGGAACGGGAGTCGCCCCTACAAGATTGTCTAATAGCAACAGACAGAATTATCTATAGAATACTTTCCACATGATCTTATTATCCATGGCTAATTCGCCAGTGCTCCGTCAGTAATGCTCACTCAACGCCAATTTTTTTTTTTTTTGCGTTGATATTTTATTAGTGTAACTAAATTATTAATTGGCTTGAAATTCTAGACCAGATATTTGCCGACAACAATTTTTTTATCAGTAAATCCGTTTGTGATTACAAAATTACAGCTACAAAATATTCCTCGGGTGAAAATCAGTATTTTAGTCGTCAGTTGAAATCAATCAATTATTTTGAGAGATTTTGAGCGAGAAATTAAGTTCTATGTAAAGCAGAGAATATTATTTGTGAAGTTAGATGACGATGACGATGAAGACCTTGCACCGTAAAACAAAATGCGGGGGCATCCGGTCGGCGGTCACCCTGGCGGACAACGGAGGAACTCAGGTGCTAGATTCTGTCACGAAGTAATGATCTAACTAATTTCACTTACGTCAATTTTGCATGTCTGTTACTTTTCTATGACATGGACTCTGGATCAGTGCATTTCTAATTGACGCGTGTTTGCGTTGATATATCAAAATCACACACACACACATGTATAAATCAAATTGATATTTTTATAACCCACTTGTATTTTAAGAAGGACTTTCAAGTAAATTACATCTACTACTTGTACTGTAGTAAACGATACTGTGTAGCGAAACACAATTTTACTATAGATTGCATTGTTACCTCACCATGCAATCTTTAAGAAGTTCAACTTAGTTCCTAAATTTTTAAAATTTTACTTTTTCATTCTTATAGTTTGAGGTCTTTATATTTCGTTCTAAGACTTTATTTTTTTATGTTTTAGTCCATGCATGTCTGTAAAAATTCAGCCTAGTCAATGTATCACTCGTGATTTTTTTAAAATTTTATATTTTTTTTGCTCTGGTGTCTTGGATGTTTATGTTATGATTCCAAAACCTCATTTTCTCATATCTAAGTCTTTCTATATATGTTGAGAAAAGTTTAATTTAGTCCTTAAATTTTGTTTGTAAAAGTTCAATTTGGTTTTTATTTTTTTTACATCTTGGTCCTTGTAAATTTAGATATTTTTGTTTTGATCTTAAAACTTTATTTTTCTCATGTTTCACCTCTTGTTTGTTGAGAGAGAAGAAAGAATGTTAGAGGGTAATATAAAACAATTATTAGAGTCTCACATAATAATTTAAGTTTTTAGGTTAATATAGTTTTTGACATGGTATTAGAGCTTTGATGACTAAACTATCACGAGTTAATTTCTCACTACTCTTGACTAATTAAATTGATAAAAATAAGTATAAAATAATGGTGGATCTATGTAAATTTAAAGTCAAGAGAGTTTTCACTTAATAATGATGTGTGTCAGGGTTGATTAGTAGAAAAAGTAATATAAAATTATTTTTAAGATTTCACTTAAAAACTGATTAGTAGAAAGAGTAGTATAAAATCATTCTCAAAACTTTACCTAACAACTTAAATTTTTAGATTAAAATGATTATTTGACATAAAAAAATCAAGAAAAAAAAGGAGAGAAAAGAATTTTAACTTGCCACACTCTAGTAATAAAATATCGATTTCGATATCAATAATTTTTTTTTAAAAAAAGAAAGTTTAATGAAGGTGGGTCCACCCTTTAACAATGCATAAAAAAGTAGATAGGGATCCATAATTGTTTTTTATTTGGTTTGATTTTTGATATTTAAATTGATTAAATGATGTTTTGGAGTTGTAAATGGGATTATTAAGGTTATTATGGTGTTTTGGGTATTTCTAGGTGAAAACAAAGTGAAATTTAGGTATCGGGATCCAAAAATCATGTTACTAATAAAAAAAGACATGTTTTTGTTAGATCAGGAAAAAATATATGTATATAAAAAAATTAGAATCTTGATTAAAAAAATACTTTTTTTTTTAATATAGAATCTCAATCCTTCAAACTCTTTCGAATATTTAATTTAAATGTTAAGATCATTTATAGCTTACAATTATAAAATATTTGTATGTGCCTCAATCTTACTTGGGGGGAAGATTAACTTTTTATTTTAGTTTTTAATTAATGTTTACAGGTTATTAATTCATATGTTTTTAATTCATTGTATTAAGCAGCGCATGCATCATCATCTAATTTTTCGATAAACAAACTTCATGCTACTAAAAAAAACACATATATAACGCAAGCCTTTCTTCTTCCCTGTTAAAAATTAATTTTGAATTTTTACAAAAGTATAGCTTGGTGATAATAACTAGCAGGCGTTAAATTAAAATCTGATTTGCATAGTTTAATTAATTTGTTTGGGCTTTTTTGGGATGGGGTTGAACTTAATAATAAGATGTTATTAAAATAATTTAAAATATAATATTATTAGAAAATAATAAATTACTAATATATTTATATAGAAAATAGTATATTAGGATATATTAATGCACGATATAAAAATATGTTAATTTGATACACCAATGCATATAATACTTTAATTTATATAATATTATTATAAAATACACTCGAATATAAAACATGTTATATTATATAATAATTATACATTTTAAATCATATAAATTGTGTTATAAAATTAAAGTACCATATAAAATATATTTCTTTTCAATGTTCTCCTAACACCAAAAAAATATTTATATATCTATAATGTTATATTTAAAATAGTTATATTAAATGTATAGTTACATTTTGTAAAATAAACTATATTTAAATATATGATATAATATTTTTTTTCCACCATCACCCTTTTTTACAAGTGGTGAAATAATTATATTTTATATTTTATATATATTAGATAAACTTAAAAAGTAATATTAATAAATAATTTTTCAATTTATTTTACATAAAATAATTAAAAATTATTTTCAACTCATTTTCGCATTTTCAATCAGCAGGGAATAACTCACTTTTCAAGACTTGATATTTCATGGAAACCATTTTTTTAAATAAAAAATGTTAAAAACAATATTTGTTCAGGACGGGACTTCGATTGCACGTCGTCTGCAGGAAAGCAAAATTCGTTCTTAAGTAACGTTGACTCTTCTCCACCCACGTGGCACAGGACCATCTCCATTTCCCACGTTTCTGCAACGTCTTGTTTAAGCCACCGAACTTCGCAAGTGTGGTTTTACACTGCTAAGCAAAGTTTTTTTTTTTTTTTTTTGACCTAAAAATATATTAAATTATTGTTTTTTAAATAATTTTAATATTAAAAATAAAAAATATATTTTTGTAATTAAAAAGTATTTTACAATACAGCACCGAACAAGTACGCAAATAAATGTCCTCAATTTTTTTCAAGCAATAAAACACCCCCGTCCCCCCCCCCTTTTTTTTTTGCAAAAACCAGCGTAAACTAAATGCTAGAACATGTTATTGCCACCTCGAGCACCTCACAAGAAACCAATCAAAACAATTTCTCAGGTTCAAATGTGAAATAATAAATTGTTCAGGGATAAAATAAAATAAAATAAAAAGTGAAATAAAAAAAATAAAACAGCCCAACTGTTGTTTTTTTAATAGTGTCATGTTGGTGTACGCAAATAAATGTGCTGTGATTTTTTATTTTGTTAATAATATCTTTCAGGGCTATGAAAAAGTACGAGGACCACAAAACAGCCCAGGTAAAACTGGCTAGAAGAATTTTCCTGGAAGATAAAGCCGTGGAGCATAATCAAAGAACGGAGGTCTGAGGTCATATTCAGCATCGCATTAGACCATTTTATTTTTTCTAGCGCATGGTTCGGAGATGATGAACATGTAATTGACACACAAACTTCACGTTAACTCAGAGTCAATGATGATTTGATGAGAAATTCTATTTCGCATACAGAGAAAGGGTGGGTTTCTCTCTTCGAGGACATTGCTGTTTGATCATCTCTCCTGAGCCCAGAAAGGGACCGCCATGAACATCATTGGATTAAAAGCAACGAGGGCCCTTGAAGAAGACTTTGAATGGACATTTCATCTCCTCTTTTTAGTTTTTATACAATCTGATTTGATACCGACAACTTTGAAAATCTCAGAGCGAATTAGAAGATTGGAGTGGAGACGAATATGGTGTTGGGTCTCTGTCTAAAAGCAAACTACCTGTGTTCTAGATTTATTTATTTTTTCTTTATTTGGAGAAAAAGGAATTGCTAATCTTTCACCCATTATTATTATTATTATTATTATTATTAGCCCACCATCATGTTTGGTGAACTAATAATTGCTTAAACGGCCCAAGATGCATCTCCTTCTATATACAGGTCGTCATATTCCAACATGGGAAGCGGAGGATAATTTGTGTGCTAACTAACTAGTTTATAGACATGCGCGGGTTAAATAAAATAAAAATTTAATGTAATAAAAAATATTCATAATTTTAAAGAATTATTTATTATTTTTATTAAACTTGACTTTACATGTTAACCTTGAAATCTTATGACTTGACATCTTACTCAGCATGTATTTAAAATTAAAATGTGTAGAAGTTATCCCGACATGATCTAATCGATTTGGTCGGTCCAAAGACCTTTCAACTGACCGGTAAAACATATGGAGATATGGAGATGAAATTGATATAAAAACCTCTCAATTCAACTAATTGTCTATCTTGAGTTTAAAATCAAATCGCGTGGGAATTGCTTTGACATGATCCAAAGATAATCAATTCGGTCGTTGTGGTCGGATTCTATTATAGATTTCTGACCACATTCTCCATGAGACTCTCTTATCTCTTCCTTCTCCGAGCTCGGGTTATAGAAAAAGAAGAAGGAACCGAGAAGAAGGTATCAGCAACAACATATTTTATTACAGGTAGTTCATGATGTTAACCAAGAAAAAGATGTTGAAGAAGATTATGTAAGATCAGACAGGAAAGAGCGTAGAAAGAAAAAGCAATACAAAAGTAATACGGAAGCAAACATCCAGAAAACCGCCAAATAAAATGCATCCCAACATTTTTATTGCTTGACAAACTGTCAAGAGAAGAAAAAACAACAGGTACACTAATTAATAAGATTGACGAAGTAGCAATTAATGCAAAAACAACCAATTGGAAAGCAATAGTCATGTTTTAATCTTCCAAGCTACCAACAAAAGAACTATACCATTTGATCTCTATATCAGGCAAAAAAAAAAAAAAACGCTCTTTTTAAGAATTTTCCATCAACTTCTTTTTGTAATACCCTATCTCGAGGGGAAGTCGAATCCCCGCTGTCTCCTTGAAAGAGAAATTTGATTAGTTTAAATTTAAAATTAAATTAGGTAAAAGTTATCTTACATTGTCTTAATATAATCCAGCTAAATTGTTGGATAGTAAATTTTGAAACATATACATTACATTGATCAGATATTATAGGAGTAGGATACAATTACTGCATCTCGGTGATGCGCGGTCAATTTGCACACTTTTGTAAGAAATTTGCAAGAGTACTATAAAATATTCGTGGAGAAATAAAAAACAATTTTAGAATTTTTAATTGCGATGCCTCTGCAAACTACCACACGCATTTTAGAATTTGCCCACGTGCGAAAGCATACTAGACTTCGACGTCGTAGATGAATGTTTGAGGTTTTGATTCAAGAAAATGAAGGGCAGCTAGGAACCAAGGCAAATTATCATTGGGGGTCCATTTTTTTATTTTTTTTATTTTCAGCACTTGAGGTGTTCGTATATATTATTCTCGGTCGTTGCCATATAAATTGCATTTTATCCTTTCCCCCCTATGTTTTGCACTTAGGCTATATTTATTTATGACGTCAAATTGCTCACAGGACCAATCTTTGTGAGTGTGTTTGTTTCTATGCTTATTTTGCACAAAGCCAACGGCTGAAAGCTTATATACCAGTACATGTTTTTGAATGGTTTCATTGTCAGTCCAAACTCGGCCTAGAAGAGCTTTACGGCCCAACCTATCCATAAATGGACATGAAATTAACTAGTTCTTCTACGGGGTTAAAATGGAGGTAAAATTAGAATATAGTAGTTTGGAGGGTTGCAGTGAAGTTGTTTTTTAATGTATTTTTTATTTTAAAATAATATATTTTTTATTTTTTAAAATTTATTTTTAATTTCAACATATCAAAACACGAATTTTTCAAAAAACATAAAAAAATTAACTTATAAAAAAAATTTGAAAAGCATGATTGAATTACGCTGGAGCCATTGGATGGAAGCATGATTAAAGTTACTTAAGCAATTTTAAAGGGTGTTTGGAATTATGATAATGATTGTTTTTTAAAGTATTTTTGCTCGAAAATATATTAAAATAATATTTTTTTATTTTAATAAAATTATTTTTGATATAGCAAATCAAAATAATTTGAAAATAAAAAAAAATTAATTTAAAATAAAAAAATAAAAAAATATTTAATTTTTTTTAAAAATACTTTTTAAATACAAAAACTAAACATGCCCTGTAGTGTGGTTTATTTGAAGAGGAGTTGTAGTGAAATCAGTACCCATAAGAACGGGAGAAACTGGGGAAGCAGAGGGTTACAGATATCATAGTCGTGACTCGTGACCATTGGAGAAGGGAAAAGAATGGTGGCAGACAAAACATCGCAGGTGATAGCAAGTAGAGTGTCGCGTGGTTCTCAACTGTAGTTATGGTATTGTAACAGTAAATACGTATCTTAGATATGAGAGCTTTTTTGTACACATTGTATCCATGGGGCTCTTGATGTGTACGGATGTGCAATAGAACAAACATGTCTGCTCTTTCAACAACAATCTATCTTCATTGATCATCATACAAGGTCCCCCCCAAGCAGTACCAGTACTTGAACAAACAAAGAGAGGCGTGGCAGCAGATATTAATCAACGAAAAATAATTCAAATAGCATAGATGGCCAAGCAGAAATAATTTACAAGAACTTGTTATGAAACGACAGTTGCTGCCCTGCTTTTATTTTCTGACTCAAGAAGCCAACACGCATCGCTTGAGCCCAGGTTTTAACGCAGTAGCTATATACCAGCTGAGAAACCGAAGATACATAGGTAGCCATGACAACCAATTAAACAAGGGATAGATGTATTTTAGCTTTGATAGGCTAGATTATTCCATTTATATTCTGATTTATGACCCAGTTCCCTGTTGATATGACATGACTACCGACCATTTAGGCTTCCCAAGCCAGCGGCTGCAAGTTTGTTAACAAGAGCCAGTGCATTACTGGTGATATAAGTGACTCTTGAAACCTGATTCTGAAGCATTTTAACTTGTTTGCTGCTTTGATCTTCAAAACCATCCAAGCAAGTGTCTTCATCTGTGAGTGCAGCACTCAACCATGTAGTTAGGTCCCCCATCTGTGTATCGAAGTTTGTTGCGTCAAGATTTTTGAGTATGCCAAGTGATTTGTGAAGATTTTCAATCGCGTCTTGGAAGCACTCGATACAATCTGAAAGGGCAATCCTGTTTCTGCCTCTCATGATTCTATTCTTCTTCAATTTATTCAGATACTGACTAGCATTCTTAGCCTCGCCTATTGTCACCGAAACCCCAGCTCGTGCCCACTTGCTGGGACTTCTCCCAGCAGTGTGCGAAAAGGATGCTAGTGAGTGCATGCAAAGGTCAAGATATCTAGTCACACTGCATGCTTCTCGAACATAAGTGTCCCCGTTGTCAGAACCCCGGCTCGTAGCACATGTTAGCCATGAAAGGAAAAGGAAAGTGATGAGAATGGAGATAGTTCTCATTCTATGATATTTATGATGCTTTCAAAAGAAGGAAAAGAAACGGAGGAATAAGATTAAAAATTGAGACTAAGAACACCTATGCTATGACCTCACAGATTATAGAATGAGAGATATTATATAGAAGAGCGGGAGAGAGACATTATATTGTTCCTTGCGAATGCAAAGTTGTGCAGGTAAGAGCCTTGATGGAAAGCTTTAAAGAGGGGCAAGGGGTGTGAATTCAATGAAGATAGGAGCTTTCCAAAGCGGGTTTGATAGAAAAGCAAGAGGCTGGTGAGTGCAATAAACAAGGGAAGAGTGGAGAAGGAAGCTGAAGTGAAATAGTTAGGTTTTGATGACAAAGAACATGTGACTAGGTAGGTGTGTCTCTCATGAATTTGGGCCAGGAGATCTGTTGGGTGTTTCCCTTTATATGGGTAACTGTGATGCATGAGCGAAAAAGATTTCAGCTGCATCACGGAGCTTGATCTCTCACTGTCAGAAGTGATGGGTCAAATTAACAAAATAAATCATGGTAGCCTTGAGTTGATTATATGATAATGCTAATTGCTGACTGTAATGTACGATTATGCAGGAACATAGTTATGGTTTATAAAGATGTGGGTTTTGTGGAAAACCACAGAAACAAAGATCTGGAAGCGGGCCAAGTGTGAAAGGAAGTTGTTTTAGGTCAGGAAGCACTATAAGCTGCGATGTTGTTGTTTTTAGTCAGGAGGCACTATAAGCTGCTATGTTCTAGTTCTCTTCTTGCGTGAAGCGGCTATTTTAGGCGTCAAAGCAGAGTTGCTTATAAGAGATCGCGATTACTCTTGGCTTGAATTCCCGTGATTCGCTGAGCCAAAGATTCGGTCCACATCAAGGTAATAAATCACTACAACCACTGTACAGAGTCGTGGTCCAATACTTCAAAATGTAAATGGGATATTACTGGAATATATTGTACTCCCTTGGCTTTCATTTTGCTTTCCTGTCATGCATAATATCCAACAAATTACTCTTCTGGCAATATGCATATCCTACAATTTAACCTTTTTCATCGCATCTTACAATTAAATCTCACGATGCTTCAGAGTTCAGAGTTACCTCTCTTGTTCTTCTGCTTCACTTGACTCTTCCAGAGCCTCTGAATCACTATTACAAAGGTCAAGAAACAGCTCTCGAACTCTGAGGCTAACTTGTTCTGCATCAGTTATTCACAATTTCTTAACTTCTCTTAGCAGCACTCTGCTTGAAAGGTTTCTGATACACAACCAGGTCATCTCCTGGACAGAGATGAGGGGGATAACTCCAGTTGATAAACTGTGATAACCTAATTTTTCACCGTTTTATTTTAATTATTATTATTATTTTATTTACCGAAAAGGATAAAAAAATTAATGACGATGATAAAAAAATAATAATGATAAAAAAAAAGTAAAATGAAATAAATAAAGAATGAATTAAAATTTGGGTTAAGGGTAACATGATTAGAAATTTTGGGGTTTAATTAAACTTTGAAATTAATCTAATTAAGCTTGGAATTAATTTAATTAATCCAATTAAGGGTTTAATTGGAGAATTGATAAGTTTTGAGACTTAATTGAGCTTGAAATTAATTTAATTAATCCAATCAAGGGTTTAATTGGAGAATTAATAAATTTTTAGACTTAATTAAGCTTGGAATTAATTTAATTCATCCAATCAGGGGCTTAATTGGAGAATTGATAAGTTTTAGACTTAATTGAACTTTGGATTTAATTAAATTAACTTATTCAGGGACTTAATTGAAGAAATATTAAAGATTGGGGTAAAAATTGCAAAATTAAAATCCAAGGACTACATTGAAAATTGCGCGCAAATGCAGGGGGCCAATTACAGTTTGAACTAGGAGCTTACTTACAAAACTTTTAAAACTTCAAGGGCCAAAACACAAATAATCGTTAAACTTCAAAACGGTGCCGCCTGTGGATACGCTGTTCATCTTCTTCAACGGACGCCAGCCGCTGCCATCGCTGCCATTACACCTGCAATCAATGGTTGGAAGAAACGGATTGTTCTCTGGCTATAAAAGCCAGAGAACGAAAGGTAGAGAAAAGGAGAAAAATTGAGGAGCAGGAAAAAGAAACCCAGAAAACAGAGAGGAAGAAAAACAGGGGGAGAGGCCAGTAAGCAGAAACCGAAGAAAAGCAGGGGAGCAAGCAGAGGAAATTCCAAGAAACAGAGAGGCTAGCAGGAGGGGAGAAAAGAAGACCACGAACAAAAACAGAGAGGGGGATTTTTCCAGACTCAAAACAGTAACACATGGGAGTATAATAAGCAACTAGACAGAGAAAAAAAGCAGAGAACGACATAGGAGCATACAACGGAACTAAAGCAGAGCTTTGGCCGGTCATCCATCACGCCTCCGTATCCTAAATCAGAGAGCAAACTAGGCAATTAAAAACAGGGAGGACAGTGAAACAAGAAACCCATTGACCGCCTCTTCTCCAACACTAGCTTCCAAAACCAGAGGAAAAGGCTAAAAAAAGGAGAGGAACGAGCAGCTGACAGAAGGGAACACCGACAGAAGGGGAACGAACAAACGCAGGGATCTTGAGGCAAGGATAGACGACCAAGAAAGACTGAAAAATCCGGATCGCCACTTCCAGCACCAGGTAAGTTGCGCTTTCCCTTCTTCTGGCATTTTAATTACGTGCTCCTATAGCGGGCGTGCGTGAACAATTCACGCACGCCTGCTGGTGAAAAAAAAAACAATGGCCAGCCGGGTCAAGCCTGTGACCTGGCTAGGCTTGCTGGGTCCAGCCAAGCCACATGGGCTGAGCTGGGCCCAGCCCAAAAAAAAATATAAAAATAAAAAAAACAGAAAAGTAAAAAAGGTAGAAAAAAATAAAAAATGTGTATCCATGAATAAAAATAATATAAATTTATTGGTTTATTTACTGACGCCAGAGTCAGGAATAAAAATACCGGTTTAAATTTATATTATTTTTATTCGGTGTATTTTATTTTATTTAGCTAGAAAAATAAAAAATATGTGCATGCGTAAAAATCAATTTATTTTTATTTATTTATTCACTGGCGCTAGAGTAGGGAATAAAAAATATTGATCTAATTTTTCGTAGCTACGAATTTTTACCAACGCCAGAGTTGGAATTATTTGAGCTCGAATATTCACTGGCGCCAGAGTCAGGAATATTATAAACAAATCATCATAGTATAAGCGAATAAATGTTTAGCAATTTAATACAAAACCAGCAATGCAGTCTGCCTCAGGCAGAACGTTTAAGGGGTGATAATATCTTTCTTTTTACGTAACCAATCCCGAGCCATAGAATCTCTGTTGACCAGTTAGGGTTCCTAGTGACCATAATACTAGGTGGTGACTCCTCAAACAAGACATTTTCCCCTAAAAAAATAAGGTGCTAGAAATCTGTTCTCTTTCCATAACAGATTTATTTTGTGAGCCGCTGCGATGTCGGGTGCTACAATAAAGGTCAAGAAACAGCTCTCGAACTCTGAGCTAACTTGTTCTGCATAAGTTATTCACAATTTCTTAACTTCTCTTAGCAGCACTCTGCTTGAAAGGTTTCTGATACACAACCAGGTCATCTCCTGGACAGAGATGAAGGGGATAACTCCAGTTCATAAATGAAGGGTGAGAACCTGGTTTGAAGTCTTTGGATTTCCTACCCTTAATGGTGTTTTGCGAAATAAAAAGAAAAATTGGAAACAACTCAAAAGCAGCAACACCAGGTTAGTTGTTTCCTAAAAGGTATGGAGTTTGTGACATGGAAATTTCGGCAAATAAGACTGGAATAATCTGGCTCATAGGATGCCTCCAGTAACTTTCCTTGATTGATGTAATTAAAGGTAATTGTAGCTGAGCATTGAATCCAAATAGACAACACAAGTTCTTAAATAAAAAATTGTATAACTTACAGATTAACAACAATTCTTACAAGAGTTGTTTGAATGTAATGCACAAATAAACTACTTAGACATGTCACAGGCATTTAAACAAACAAGTATGGATCAATCCGCAAAAAGCAGCCGCTTGATGCAACAAGAAACGAGAATCCAACCTCGGCCGCAGAGATGAGATTCTAAAACAAAATTGGAGAGGAATTGAAAGCAGAGGGTTGCGAGAAATTAATACAGTAAATACTATCAAAACACCAGTGGCAAAAGGACCTCACTTTCTCCTCCTATTTCCAACAACCGGGTGAGTTATCTCAATGAGTCAACCATTCTATAATCATGCTTCCTGCGACGACATCTGTGATGGGTTTTTGGATCAAATGTGTTCTCTCCAACCATTTCCATCTTAGAATCTGCATCAGGAGGAGCACAGAAAGGTTTGAACACAGTCAATAAAAAAATATCTTCAAAAAACATGGGAGAAAGCTGTGCGTACCTTGAAAATGGTGTCCCCAAAATAACAGCCTGGCATCATCCTCTTCCTCATCAACCTCATCTCCATAACCAAACTCAGCATCCCCCCTATACCCAGGTTCACTCCCATACCCAGACTCACTATCCAAATTCCCAAAAGCACTACCCACTCCCAACAAATTTTCTTTCTCCTCCCTCTCTTTTATCGAATTCTTTGCTTCACTTACATCCGACGCCCAATTCGCATCCCCGTTCACAAACAGCTCCCCACTAGAGTCCGTCCCCACCGCCACAGGGAAATCCGAGCAAGTCCCATGAGCCGCACCAACAGAGCAACACCGCCAGGTTCCACTTCTATCGGAGCTCCGGCCGGACACGGACCGGGATCCTCTGCGACGCCTCTTGCGCTCGATAAGGCGTAAGGTACCTCGTTTGTAGGGACTATTGGTAACAGCGGGAGCGGCGGGGATGGGTTTGTTGTTGTTGTTGTCGTCGTCTTGGAGGAGAGAGAGCTTGGAAATGTCGATGGAATCGATGTTAGAAGGGAAAGAAGTGGCGCGATCGGAAAGGCAGGGGCGTTTAGGGAGAGTACGGGAAGATGCGTAGGGTTTAGAATTGGCGGGGGGGTCGGAATCGAGAAAGGGTCTCCATGAATGGAGCTGGAGAGTGCAGGAGTCTATGGAGTGCCGTGAATTGTGAGACATTACCATCGATTTTGATTGATCTTCTTGATTTTTATTAGGGTTTGTTTGAGGCATGGATTTACAGATATCTACAATTGAATTATCATCGCTGTTGCACTTACTGGAGGATATTTCCAGGAAATGGAGGGGCCGTGAAAAAAACAAAGGTAGAAGGTAGAAGGTAGAGAAAGCAAGCTCAAGCTAAAGCTAAAGTGAAGCAGCAAGCTCAATCACCGGTTATTTTTAAACTTTTTTTTTTATTAAGATTTATTTTTAATATAATTACATTAAAAAAATTAAAAAAAATCAATTAAAATAAAAAAAATCAAATATTTTTATAAATATTTTTAAAATACAAAAACAGACAGCGCTGCTGTCTCTGGCTAGCTTTTGTTTTGTTCTGTTTTTGAATGAATGAAGTTGAACAGCTGAAATCACGAATTTAAACACTGCGTCTTTTAAGAACAGATTATTTCTAGCAAGAGAAATTAAACGTTTTCTGCTTCCAAAACTTTAAAGTATAATCTCATTTTATATATTTTTAAAATATAACACTTACTTTCTTCTAATAAACTTGAAGGAGCTGACGAAATTATTCCACATGAGTTTTCATGATACCCGGGCACGAATCGAGATTTCAAGGTCACTATTAATGTTTAGTATTGTAGTGTATTTTTTAAAAGAATGTTTAAAATATTTTTTTAATTTAATATGAAAACATGAAAAATGTAAACTTTTACCGGATAGTTCAAAAAATATTTATAATTCTTTAATTGTTTTATTTTATTGAAGGAATGAAGATTTATTTTCTCTTAAAAATATATACAAGAAAAAATATTCATTACACAACATTAATATTTATGAAAATAACCTTTACATCAATTTTAATGCCGATAGAAATACCAAGGATCCATAATATATTCTATATATTATTTTGTATGTAATATTAATGTTAACGATAATAGCCTTTAATCAACATTAATGATGATTGAACCAAGACAAACTTTTATAAGACCTTTATATGTCTAAGAATATAGATAAATGATTCTTTTATATCCTTAACATTTTATGTTGAGGACTATAAAATAGTCTTGTGACTTGTGACTTGGTACGGAGACTGAAAAACCTTTCAACTATGAGTATATTAGAACTTGAATTAATTCTAAATCTAAGGATATTGGGTCGGGTATCTTGTTAGACTCACATGCACTTAGGCTCAGTACGTAACGGAACCTAAAGGGTGTTGGGTCTAGTATCTTGTTAAATTCGCAGACACTTGGTCTCAACGTGTGGTTGATCCTAATGATACTGGGTTTGATGTTTTGCGAGAGCCACTTGTACTCCGGCTTGATGCGTAAATCAGCCCAAGGGTGTTGGCTCTAACGTCTTGCCACATTCATAGAAAGTTGGGCTCAATGCGTAGTTAAACCTAGAAATATCGAGTCCAACGTCTTGCTAGACCCGTAGACACACAGGCTCAACGAGTAGTTGAGCCCGAAAGCATTCGAATTGGCATCTTACCAGGCCTATACATACTTGGACTCAATGCGTAATTGAGTCTAAGAACGTTGGGGACGACATCTTGTCATAATTGTAAACACTTAGGCCCGACATGTATCTAATTCCAAGTTTGTTGGGATTGGGACTGGTATCTTGTCAAACCACTATGCACTCGGACTATGCACATAACTAAACTTAAAGGTGTTGGATTTGACATCTTACCAGATTTATATATACTTGGACTCAATAAATAACTAAATCTAAGAATATTAAGTTTATATCTCGTCAGATTTATATGCATTTAAGATCAAGACATATTCACAACATAGCTGAACCAATGATGTTGGCGCTGAAAGTTGCCAAACCCATGTTATTTTTGTTTGACATTCTATTAAGCCAGGAACACTGGGTTGGTAAACAGTAAACTGTCTTTTCCCTTTTCACGATGGTTTTTAAATAAACAGGTCGTGTATAGAATTTACTGAACCACGAGGATGAAAGTCTCAAGGAGTCCTCCTCTTATATGAATTATTATTATTATTATTTTTCCTGGGCGAGGAAGTTCAGTCGGCAGGTTCCTAGGCTGACGAGTTCTGTTTTCTGCTTGGGGTCCTTAGTAGAGTGTTCGGTTGATGAGGACACCATCACGTGGTATTTTGATCCCTACCATGCAATGCTTGAAAATATACGGGTTTTCATTTTCAGTCACTAGAATGGTAGGCCAGGCCTTGCTTGGGATCCCTCAATTTACTTCGTTCAAAAGAAAGTTCAACGTGGCCGGGTAAAAAAAAAAAATAGAAACAGTACCAACTTTCTTGGGCATGCTGCAGCAATTTGTAAATTTTTCAAGAAGAATAAAAATAATAATTCAGAATGATTTTTATTTACTGATATCAGAGTTGAGAGTAACATCTTGGAATGATATCCATCAATATTAAAATTAAAAATATCATTTTTAATATTAAAGTCGAGAATATTTATGTACATTAATGTCATGATTGTAAATACCTTTAACATTCATAAACTCTAAAGTTAGAAATATTAACACTAGAATTGGAAATAACTTTGAATCCCAATATTAACTAATATTAAAATCAAGAATATCATGTCTTTTCTTCAGATAATACTTATCAATATTAGAGTTTAAAGTATTTTTAGTTTAATATTCATTGACGTTAGAGTCGAGAATATTATAAGTAGACCATCAATAGTATAATACAACAGCCCCTTAGTAATTTAATGTAGAATTATCAATACAGTCTACCTCAAGTAAAATGTTCAAAAAGTGATGGCATATTCTTCTTAGCATAGCTAATCTCATATCATACAATCTCTATTAACTAGTTAATGTTTCTATTAACCATGATATTAGATGACAACTTTTTAAATATGACATTTCCGTGTCAATATTTTTAAAATATCTTGTTCAGCATGCATAATGTTTTGCCGGGGTAAGAAAAAAATGAAACAAATGATTATACCAAGAAAAAAAACCTTGAAAAAATATAGAATAGATAGAAAATAATAATAAAAAAATCAGGTCCAATTTGGTTTTGGTTCAAGGCTCCTGGAATTGATTGAACAAAACTAAATAAACTGATTCAATTAAAAAATTAAAAATCATCAATCGAACCAAATAAACTGATATAACCAAAAAATTAAAAATTATGTTAACTTAACAGGGGGGATAAATAGAAAATTATATTTCAAATACTCAAACCTTAAAATTCATTTGTGATAGCTGCAAGCCCCCTTCCCCTTTCTTTCCTGATCTCCTCCCCGTCTCCACCCGCAACTCACCCTTGAGATCTGTATCATTTCATTAAAATATGAAGTTCATATTGTTTTTGATGCATAAAAGAGATCACTTTTTTTTTTTTTTTGGATTCGAGGAAACCTCAACTCCCCAGAAAGCACACTTTGTGGGCCCAGGTGAGGGAGTAAAACCCCGGCTGTCCCAGACTCTTACAAGAGGTGCACGCCCTGACTCGAACTCGAGACCTGCTATGTAGATTTCAAACCCTTTGTCATCACACTACGCCTCTTGGGGACATAATAAAAGAGATCACGTTCAATGTTTAGATAGGTTTTATTTGAAAAAAACTTTTGTGATTACATTATTTATATATATGTTGTTTGGATAATTTCATATTTTTTTAACCTTTTCTTTATATTTTCGTGATTGATTAGATAGGTTTGATTACTGTTTTATTGAAATTCAAATAGAACTAAAAAAGTTTACCCTTAATTTTTTAAATTTATAATTAACATTTTTACTAAAAATAACATAATATCAATACTTCAATATTATTTCTATATTAAAAAAAATAATATGCAGTCTAATGATTCTAGTATGCAAGGAGATTCTAAAGCTTCATGTTTTTTTTGAGGGACGCAGTTGACATCGTACCCGTACCTCCATTGGACGACTACTCTTCTATTCCTTCAAGGCCACAAATGGTTCTGGACCACTAGTAGGAGTATCAGGACTTGTATGAAAAGCCCAAACCCGCTATAACACCCGTGAGTTGATGGGTAGCTCCACTTATGAACTGGACTTTGTGTTCTAGCAGTTGTGGGCAGCACAAAATACTCCCTTCATCAATAACATCATTGGATAGATCATCGAGTAGAGCGAGGCAGAGCCAAGGAAGAAATGGCATCAGGGTGGGGAATCACAGGAAACAAAGGCAGGTGCTACGATTTCTGGATGGATTTCAGCGAGTGCATGTCTCAATGCAGAGAGCCCAAGGACTGCGCTTTCCTCCGTGAAGATTACCTCGAGTGCCTCCACCACTCCAAAGAGGTCTCTCTCTCTATCATTTATTTGTTCAATCCATATATTTTCAATCTGATGTAAATTACAATAATTTGAGACCTGCTAATTTTTGGGGTTTTAAATCTTCGTCTACTTCTTGCTGTTTGGGGATATTTCGAGCTCTGATCATTTACTTCGATTTTTTTTTCGGAATACTGTATTTTACTTGATTACTTTCTGACATGTTCTTTAGTCTGTACTGGATCCTGTGTTCATTCTACAATTCAAAAACCATAGTTTCATTGAGTCAAAGGAAACAGTCTGATTGAGAATATATCTGATATGCTCTTTTTATTTAGATTCGATGCACATAGCCATGTCTGCTACACTTTGGTAACAACTTTGCTTGTTTGGACCTCTCTTTTCTCTGCATTTTTATCTGATTGAGTATTTTTGCTATTTGGGTAGGATCTATACTTCAAAATATTCAGATATGGATGCCTTTAGGTCGAGAAATTAATTTCATGGATACCTATGGACGGTAAAATGAAGGGAAGGTTTGTTTTATAAGATTTCACTTCTCAGATGCCAACTTTCGAGTCTTTTAAAGGTTGATTCTGACTAGTGTTGGCAACTAGTCTGGTCTAACAGCTATCTTTTAATCTGCATTGAAGTGTTGGCGAGGTCCATTCTCCTTTGGTACAGTTGCCCCCCTGCTTTTCCATTTAGTTGGTTTCCATTCACGCACACTGATAGTGCATACAAGCATGGCATTCAGTCCTCTTACAACCAGTTGCCCTACTAGTAAATGATCTAATCAGTTTCAGTTAGTCAAACTGGCAAGATTGTTGACGAAGCCTTTTCCTATATTGGAGATCCTATGTTAGATGAAAGGCTTGCTTTACTTGCCACTTAAATCCCCACTTGGTCGGCCATGGTTCATTATTTCTATTCAGATTTGTCACTCTGTAAAACCAATGTGAGTGCCAAAAGTGGCTCTATTTATTGACAATGATAGAAAACATGATTAGGAGATTGTACGTCAAGGGATAATGATGGAGTGATTCTTGTGCATGTTTAATGGTTTAACTTGTCAGGCCAGTAGTGTAGAAAGAATATCACTTGTCAACTCTTGGCATATCGCAAAAACAATTCTAGTAGATATAGAGTTTTTCAGAGAGATGCTACTTCTTAATTGGCATCTTAGGTGAGATTCATCAGTGTTGCTTTGATGAGATGCTACTGACTTGCCTACTCTAGAGAGCAAATGACCGCTTAACATGCAAAGTAGACTAGCATCTATTGACTTCCTGATTGGCAGTCTACTAGAATAAAAATAGGAGAGGTTGGTTGTTTAACAGAAGTTACAGCATCAAAATGTATGAGGGATATGCATCATATATAGGGATGGCAATGCGTATCTATGGATACAAATATTAGTATAACCATACCCATACCCAAATAAAAAACCAATAACCATAACCTAATCATTACCTATCAGGTACTGCGGTTGTGAACTTCTAGGGCTGGGCCTTATACTTGTTTGTTATTTAGTTTATTTTCATTAAGTGTGTTCTTTGGACACTGCTCTATTTCTAATTTAGATCATGCCATCTGCTAGCACTTTGGGTCATGAACTGAATTTGGAGAGATCGTTTTCTCTTTTACACTTGTACCAAAAATATTTGATTGTTGAATAAATTACTGTTTGAAACTTCTGTTTATCTATGGCACACTCATGAAAAGTTTACATATAATATTGTCCTTACATTTTCTTTCTGGAGCACTGGATTTCTATACATGACCAGTAAACCCTTGTGAACGTATTTCTAGACATGGGAGGTTCAGCTGACAAGCAAACCCTAACAAGCATATTTCTTAGTGTCATCTCTCAGAATGAAATTTTTTTCAGGTTCATCGTTGATGGTCACACCAAGGTATCTCTTGCCTTGAAATTAGCTTCAGGCTAAAGTTGATCTCATCTTGTTTAGGCTTACAGCTAACTTTGTCCAATGGTTTTCAAGTTTTGCATCTCTCTAGTTGTAATGCCAGGCCATCCAAGTTGATGCTCTTTGGACCTTATAAGAATGAATTTTTAACCTCAAATGCATGTTTTTTCATCAGCAAATGTGTGAATTCTGAAATATGAACTTCTTAGTTATCTCGGTTAGGGCAGCCATTAAGGCTGTTTAGTTTGGGATTCTTGCTTGGGATCAGTCAGGTATCTGTGGACCAATGACAAATTGCATGACCAGTGAAGGTGAAAGATAACTACTCTTACACGCACGGTATTAGCACATCCCAGAATTCATATGAAAGAAGGCTTCAGAATAACTAGCTTCCAAGTTGGAGAAAAGTATGCAATAGTCAAAGCTATCCATTTCTGTCAACTGACTGGGTTGCAAATGATCTGGGTCTTTGCATGCAGTAATTGTGATTTTAGCAACCGCTACCCATATGGTGCCTTCTCTTTTCTTTTTTTTTTCTTCTGAGAATCCTTGTGCTGCAATTTCTAGTGACTTCTGAATTCCTCTTTTTAGATTGTAGGATGGTGGTGTAATTGGTGTCCAGTATATCAGTCACAATGGAATTGGATTTAATGGCCTTGTTTTATTCTTTATGTCTCATGTTATCTTGTATTTCATCCTGTCTATTGATATTCTTATCTCATGCATACAGTGTGGCGTGGCTCTTAGTTTTTGTTGGCAATATTCATCACAGACATGGTTCATTTGATTTTTTATTGCAGTTCCAACGAAGAAATCGAATTTACAAGGAGGAACAGCGCAAACTAAGAGCTGCTTCTCAGAAAGCGGACGGTGGAGATGGCAAAGATAACCATCATTGATAGCCAAAATTGATCGTCTTTTTGAATTCTAGCAATAAGACTGATGTGGAGATGTTTGAACTTTTGTCATGGTTGTTTAAATTGACTGTTCTTTTTATCCCAAAATGGAATTGATTTGAGCACTTTGTGTTTGTGCAATAAGGCGAAAATTGGTGCTTTGTGACATTGATTTGCTAAGTGAATGAATCTCGGTATCTAGGGTTGCAGTGCATTTCCGCCCGCATGCAAGTATGTACAAGAAGTATTTTTATGCAGGATTTTAGAACTCCTTTTGTGATCCCTTCTTTTCCTTCAAGGTTTTTACATTGTTTCCGCAACGGGAATTACTTTTTCCTCCTAATCAGAAATGTTTATGCTTCAATTTACAGAAGAAAAACTTAGCAGCTTGACGATGTCTGTTCAATGAAGCCAGGAGTTTCCAGCTGTTTTAATCTGAATCTCCTGAATAGAAAGCTCTTCGTCTGCTACAAGTTACAAACAAATAATCTAAATGCCTAGTCAATTATTAAGGGGGCATAGATGTGAGCTCAAAATTCTCGACCTAAGCTTAAATTTGCGCTATAGACACCCGGAGCTCGGATAGCTTTCACCAGGAGCTCTGGATGACTTTCACCAGGAGCCACGCTCTTTTCCTGCCCTTTGTTCTTCCGTAGGGTTAAAATATGATTTTATGGCGAGAGGCCATCTAATTTCTGACCAATTTAATTATATGAATATATATGTTTTTAATACAAATTTATGCAATTATAAATGGAGCAGGTAAAATTGGCTTTACCTCTTTAACAGGTATTTTGACTCCCCTTTTTTTTTACTAACTGTTAAATTGGTATGATTTTTTTATGTATCTAAAAAAAAAATACTATTTGTGTTCTCCACAATCATTTATGTTGTGATCGAATCTTTGAGGTTGTTTCCGAAAGTGGCTGGTCATTCGTTTCTAAAATATTTGAATTTATTTTTTATATATTTTTTATATTTTTGAATTATAAATTTTAAAAAATAAAAAATATATTATTTAAAAATATTTTTAAATAAAAAATATTTTAAAAAATAATCAGACCAAATATACTTTTAAAAACCATCATGAATTTAGTGAATCGGACATGGACATGCCATCTCATAAATACATCAATGCAAGATTTTTAATTAGAGACTTTAAATTACATGAGTGTAGAGTTTATTTGAAAATATAGTTGTGATTGCTTTTTAAAATACTTTCATGTCGAAATACATTAAAATGATATTTTTTTATTTTTAAAAATTATTTTTGAGATTAACTCATCAAAACGATTCAAAATACAAAAAAAAATTAAATCTTTAAAGAATATAGTTTACACCGCGTTTCCAAACAGTTCTTACTGCCCAACCTTAAACTTAGATCGGTATAATAATAAATATTATAATTTAATTTTAACAAAAACAAAAATTTAAATACTTGAAAAATCTTTAAAACTGTTTGCTTTAATTGAATGTGCACCAAAAGAGAATAAACTGAAATTGGAGCGTGTTCTTGTAAATCAACTCCATCGAAATTTGTTCAAACTCGAGGGACCACATTTACACCGGTATTTAAGAAAAAAAACTCCCCTTTTCTTTCTGTTTTCATGATTTTACTTGTTAAAACGTGTTAATTATAATTTACCCCCCCCCCAACATCAAAACTAATTAATTAATTCAGAAACTATATATTTAATCCTTTTTAAAATTTATTAATAATATACTAAGTAGTCCTTGATTGATGTTGAACATGCTTAATTTAATAGTATGTTATTTCAAAAGAATCTTCTTTTTTCACCTCTTTTCATAATTTTTAACTTTTTTTTTTGCTTTATCTATTTATTGAAAAAAAATATATGAAATGGATAAAAAAGATTAAGTTTTGATAGAACAGAGATTGATTATTTTTTTGTTGTTGTTAAACTACAATAACTAAGCTATAATTTACTCATAATAAACAAATATAATTAATTCTTTTTTTTTAAAGCCAGCTTGTCATTAAAAAAAAAAGAAAAAAATGCAAACTGGGTTTTAGCGTGGGTTTTAGTGTTTTTTGCTTTTTGGTTCTCTACCGCAACCCGCGCCTGCCTCACCTCTCCCACTCCTTCGACATCCTCTCTCCCTGTCCGTAGAAGTCCAAGCAGTGGAGCTAGAAGATCAATCTCAACAGGTGAACGTCTCTCTTCTTATAACAAATTATTTGTCTCTCTTCTTAACTTGATTTTGTTCATGCTAATATTTGCCGTTTGGGGTTTTGATTTTGTGTGAGAAAGACAAGCTTCTTTTAGGAATATAAAATACATGTTGTTTGATTCTAGATCGAATTTTAATGCCTCAAATTACTAATCTTAAGTCAAATCAGCTTAAAATCATATGGCTCTAATCTGTTTTATTCAACTTGAAAAATTATGTTAAAAAAACCCTAGAGTTTGCTGTTATACTCGTTCTATTTTTTTTTAAATTATAATTATTCTCACCGCGTTCACTTTTTTTTTTCACGTTCATTCAAGGTGCTGTAGTTATTTAATTAGGAAGATTTGAAGCTTTGACTGAAATTCAGTTTGCCAGTATCCGACAAAGCAATGGCTCGTTTACGAAATGTAAGTCAATGATACTGAGGAAAAAACTAAATTGATTTTGATGTTTTTCTTAATACATTTTTATGTCTTTTTTTTTTCTCTAACGGGTTTGTTATTATTGTTGTTGGAATTCATACAGAAAAATAGGAAGATGTTCGTGAAGCCAACATCGAAAAAGAAACAGGCCGACGTGGATCATATCACTGGTGATAAGATCCCTAAGAGCTTTGTTTTTGCAAGAGGGAAGTTGCCTGGCCCACTCAGGCAACTTCAGATGAACTTGAGAAAGTTGATGCTTCCCTTTACTGCTCTCAAGCTCAAGGTAAATGTTTTTTTGCTTCTCTGTTTTCTTAAACTCCTTTTTTTATTTATTTTGTGAGCATCAATTGTTTGTATTGAGATATATGTACTGAATTGGTATCTCTCACCAGTTTCTATTTGAGATTTTTTTCTTATATGGGTTTTTAATCCTCATGTGGTTCTATTATAACTTATTAAATACACTGATTTGTTTCTTACATTTTGCATTTTGGTTTCAGGAGAAGAAACGGAATAGTCTTAAGGACTTTTTGAATGTTGCCGGGCCTATGGGTGTTACCCACTTCCTTATGTTGTCGAAAACCGAAACTGCACCCTATCTGAGGGTTGCAAGGACCCCACAAGGCCCAACTCTTACGTTTAAGATACATGAGTATTCATTGGCAGTTGATGTTGCTCAATCTCAATTGCACCCTAGATGTCCACAAGATCTTTTCAAAAATGCCCCTTTGGTAAAATTTTGGATTCTCTCAAAACACATGCAAGCATGCATCCACTTCACTTTTGGAACTGACTGCTCATTTTCATCCTTGCCCGGTATATACTTGGATATCACCAGCATTTGGCATGACAGGTGACAAGTGTGTTTATTTGAAATCATGCCTTATGAATTGGGTTCTAGAGTACAAAATACCATTTTCTGTTGACAGATGGATACCACATGACTCCTAATGAAAATGGAAGGCCTTCTACTTGATTTTTCATCTAGACACCACATGCTGTTCCATTCTCCATTTCAGTTATTGGTTTTAAATTTTAACCATACAAGGTTATAAACTACCGAGAAGATTTCAGTGCAGAATATCTCATAGTTGCAACAGAAGGATTATGGATGCGGCTCGCCTGTGTTCCCATTCTTACATTTTAGTTTAACACATATTTTTGCATGTTTTAAATGGGTGATTGAACTCTCAATTTATCATCGCCTCTTTGACTTCTATCTCCAAACATTGATTCATGCTTTTTTTGCAGATTGTTCTTTCTGGTTTTGGGTCTGGAGAACAACACTTAAAACTCATAACTGTGATGTTTCAGAATATCTTTCCAGCCATTGATGTTAATACTGTAAGTGCTTAAGAAAATTCTACTTAAATGTTGGAGTCAGCCAAGACTGCTAGCCTTCCTAATATACTCGTGTGGGATGTTTCAGGTCAAACTTTCTTCTTGCCAGAGAATTGTGTTACTTAATTACAATAAAGACACAAAACTTATTGATTTTCGGCATTATTCCATCAGACTCCAGCCTGTAGGTGTCTCCCGTAGACTCAGAAAGTTTGTGCAGAACCGCCAAGTCCCTGATCTTAGGAATCTCCAAGACGTGAGCGATTTTGTCTCTAAGTAAGAATCTTTTTTTATTTGTAATTTTACATCAAATATGATATTTATTAATTTATCTGGAGTTGGCATTTGAATCTACTAAGAAAATGTGTTTGCTAAAGAATGAAGAGGATGTACATTATAGTATAACTAGTTACATGTTTCCTGTCTTTAGCCTCCATAGTATCATTGCTAGCATGTCTTAAATAGAGACATGAGGATTTCAAAAGTCATGACATCCTGTTAGAAATTACAGAAGAGGGTAAAGAAGACTTAAGAGTTTGGTTATATACTGACCAATCCTTTTGTGGCTGCACTGAATAGATGGAACATATCGATTTGCTCCACCACTGTAGGGCTGGTTTTGAGGGAACATCAGTCTTATGGCATTAGGCTTTATGGTAGAATACCCTAATCTTATTTTGTGCAAAATAATTAACCAGCCTATCCCAGTCTAAGCATATCCATGCCATAAACTCGTTATCAAATTGAATAAAAAGAGAAACAAACAAGGAAAATAGGAAATGAAACTTAGTTTATGTAGTTATTATAGACTACTTTGCTCATGTCTTTTTGTTCATTTTTGTGCGATCTATGAAGGGCTGGTTATGGATCAGAAAGTGAAGGAGATGATGAAGCAGCAACAGTAACTCTAGCAAATGATCTTGGTAGAGTCAATAAAGCTTCTACGAAAAGCGCTGTGAAGCTCCAAGAAATTGGCCCCAGAATGACTCTTCAACTTGTGAAGATTGAGGAAGGATTATGTTCTGGTGGTGTCATCTTCAGTGAATATGGTATGTTTATTGTATAGGTTAAGGAATATCCATGATCCTAATGTTTTGGTAATTTCCTTTTTTATGGCATAGGTTATGGAACATTCATGATCCTAATATTGTGCTAATTTCCCATTTCATTTCATCAAATCTTTAGTTCGTTGCTCACCCCTAATTCTTGGTTTCCTCCCTGTGCGCATGCAACTACACATGTATTTGGCCACCAAATTGCCTGGAGCTCTTTTAGCATCGTACTAATCCCTGGAACTGAGACATGTTAGTCTCTCTTTCCTGCATGCACCAAACAATTAAAATAGCATAAATCCTTGGGTAGACCCATAGTGCTGCTGGGTGCTGGTTTCTGTTGAATGATGCTGTCCTTTTTCCTGGAAGTTTTGGCTTTCTTCCACTCGGTCATCTTCTGTTAAAAAATTTACTGAACAATGAATTGTTAGACTCACGTCCCAATGCTTGTTTACTCAGGAACTGCAAGTGAGAACGGGCAGGAAAAGAATCAGAACAATGGGGAAGATGATAATGATGATGTCGAATAAAATGATGAGGATAGTGACTAGCCAAGTCAGCAATTGGAGTGAACGGCAGTAAACATCCGGAGTCATTCAGTGGTGGTGAGAAAGTCAGCAGTCTCAACCCAAATGTGCCTATATAGGGAGAGGATACTAATTTAGAGAAATTTTGGGAGTTTTGTGAAGCAGTAGCACTTCTCGTTCAGTTTATTTTTGTTTTGTGACTTTTGTAGCACTTCTCTTGAGAAGCTGAGCAATGAATTTTTTTTTTTTTTTACTCGTGACCACTGAAGAAGAAAGCTTCTATACTTTTTCTTTACCTAATTTCCACTCGCCAGAAAAAAAAGGGGAAAATAAAAAAACAGAGAAGAAGAAAAAAGCGTTGTAAGCTTTTTCAAAGTAGTTCAACATGCAAACTTCACAATTAAGAAAAAGCTGAGTCATACTGCGACCAACAATCTGATTTTAGGGGGCTGCTTCACCTAAATGTAGGTGGGTGGAGTCTTGCACTAGGATTTTAACTTGAGAGCATGAAATAGTGAGCAGCGCAAGCCTAGAGTTTTGCAGTTTCCATATAGGGTCTTCATGCACAAGGACACAGTGGTGCTTAAAGCTGTCAATTGGCACGGACAGCTCATAGCAGGTCAAGGGTCCGGGTGCTTGATTTCCCTGTTAGCACGCTCAAAACTAAGTTTTCAAGGGTGTCAGGGCATAAAACATGGCGAATGGGTGATCGTTAGCAAATCAGAGGTGATTGTTCTTAACAAGGTTTGAGAGACTACGCAGATGAATACAAAGGTGGTTGAAGCTATAGCAGCAATGGAGTCCTGAGAATTCAACTTGAAAGACCAGTTACGCCTGAAATTTAATAGAATGCCTCCATAACACGTCACGCTTGAACCAGGTGAGAAACATGAAGTAAAAGAGAATTGAGGAA
>Ga0325411_1001272_pt1 | contig 27968 bp, 7 predicted proteins | sample PopdelMetagenome_13_FD_206181 | JGI IMG/M metagenome (GOLD analysis project Ga0325411, IMG submission 206181) | Populus deltoides microbial communities from Bellville, Georgia, United States - Xylem-PdIQD-R4 | ecosystem: Host-associated > Plants > Phyllosphere > Stem > Wood/Secondary xylem...
GACAATCCGTCGACCCATCCAGATTTCGATCCAGATTTGTGGATGGAGGCGGGATCGTCTGGTGGACCCGATAAAAATAGGGTCTACGGGCTCTCCAACACTACGGCTGAAAACTTGCGTTCGACTCATAATGTCTCAACTGTTAGAAGCTCTCCATCAGTATCGAACACCCAGTCTGAGGAGTTCATTGCGACAGAATTAGCGACGGAAATGGGATTTACCGACGACTGTTATACCGACGGAACATGTCCGTCGGTGAGTCCTTCGGTATTATTTTCACTGACAGATTTCATTGCTGTCACCGACGGAATGAGTCCGTCGGTAAAACTAGATAATGTTGTAGTGTAATAAACCTATTAGCATTATTAGCCTCCCTTATCTGAGATCGACTAATCAGAGTCATCAAGCAATGTCAATATCAATATGATCCATTGATATCATTGGTTATCCTAGTCTAAAATAACTAATCAATCCCTTTTTGGGTATCTAAACTTGTCATCTAAAAATACCGATGTCAAGAAAACTCATCGACATCATTAGCCTCCAATTAGAAATAGCTAACCAAGTTTCACACCAATGTCGATATCAATGTAATCTATTGATATTATTAGTTGTTCCAATATGGAAGAACTAATCAAATTCCATGTAAGTGTTGAAACCAATGCAATCATTGATATCATTAGTCATCCAAACCCGAAATAGCTAATCAAGTTCTTTTAAATATTTAAATTTGTCATTCCTTTATGACGATGTCAAAGGTCTTTTGACATCATTAGCCTCCAATTAAGAGTAGCTAATCAAATTTTTTCATCCATATATTTCATTCCTTCCATTATTCATTTATTTACTTATTTTCCATAGTAGCACAGAGAATGAGAGAATGAATTTCAACAAAAATAATAACAATATAACTTAACAATTTTATAGGCATTAGAAATCTACTTATTGTGTTTGAAGTCTCTCCTCTGGCTTTATTGAGTGACCTAGTTGTTAAGGTACCTTCGGCGAATCAATTTATACAATGATCAACACCACCCTTCAAAATTCAGAAATAACCATTTTCTTTCATTCTTAATATTCTAATTCAATTTCCAACGTAATTAACCATATTAGTCTCATAACTTCATCGATAGGTTCCTTATTAGACTTTTCTCATTGAGATCGTGAAATTGCATATAATTATTCTATTAAGCTTCCATCTTTTGCTTCAATTCAATTAAATTTTAATTACATTGTACATCATAACTTGCTATAATCTCCATGTCAAGTTAAAAAATAATTGACTCAATTCCCTTCTCATTATTATTTGTCAGCTTCATAATTAGAAAAATATATGAATTTACCAACTTCCATGATTCTTACTTTCAACATATTTCATGATAATTTTACATATCAATTTAAATATATCCTTTACACAATATACCACTAAAATCTTTTGTTAATAATTTCTAAAAATGCATCTTCATATAAGCATGTCATATACATAGTAGATATTTTAGTTCTACCTTTTTAGTCAACAATTTCTCCAATTGAACTAAATTTTTAATTCGTTAAAAACTCATTACCATCACGTAAAGTAACATCAATTATCCTTAAATCATTGTTCACATCATTCTTACATAATTATAACACAATTTTATAAAAGATATTATGAACCCATCACTATTCTTCTTCCCTACCCATGGTCGACCATCAAGACCTATTTAGCCCCTCAATTGTTTTTTTTATCAATCCGTCATAATTCTTTTCATTCCATAATCTATAATGTCCCTAAAGAATCAATTTCAAAGGAATTTGCTTTTCCCCCAAATTTACATCAAGAACCCTAAATCACTCTGTTATAATCTTAATGAAAATCAAGCAAATTTCATTTACAATTAACATAAACAAGCTCTAAACATCTTATAGAATCATAAATTGAGTATTGAATGATCACCCAGTTAAGTTTTCCCAAACATTTTTCTTCTTCCCCTCTATTTTTCACTTTCCCTTCTAATCTCTCTCTTTCTCTCTTGAAATCTTTCTTTAGTTGCAGTGTTTTTGTGTATTTCTCTCCTCAAGATTCACTCTAATCACTTGATTTTACCTTTTGTTTGGAGTTCTTAGCATTAGAAATTGGAAGAAATTCAAACACTCCCTCTCCTTTTTCTCTTGATTTTACCACCAGCCTCCTAGGATTATAAGGGAGAGAATAATTTTTTTATTTGTGATTTTGCCCCACAATCTCTCTTAATTATTATCTTGATTATTTTATCAAACTTCTATTAGTACTTAGTACCATTATTTGAACTAACTTAGTCCAAATTACCTTATTAAACTTTCAAAACAACTTATATCATCATTATTTTTTATTTTTATTTATCATATTTTTTTTAAATGAAATTTTTAGGGCTTAAAATTTTCTTGCATTATCCATTATTCAATGGTAAAATCCATTTAAATAATCAAATTTGTTGCACTCGACATCATAGCGACCTTTAAATATTTAGGTAAAAAGAATAGATATCTGACATCTTGTTTTTAGAGGGGAAAAAGATCTGGTTTATGGAGTCGCCACCTAGTATTATGATCACTAGGAACCCTAATTAGTTAATATAGATTCTATGGTACAAGACTAGTTACATAAAAGAAAAGATAATATCATCCCTAAAACGTCTTACTTGAGGTAGGTTGCATTGTTGGTTTTGTCTTAAATTGCTAAGGTTTTGTTGTATTATGCTTTTGATAATCTGCCTATAATATTTCTGACTCTAACGTTAATGAATATTCAACTATAAATACTTCGAACCCTGGTGTTAGTAAATATTATGAAAAAAAAGATATGATATTCCTAACTTTGGTATTAGTGAATAGTAGGGTTCAAAATAATTTTCAATTCTAGTGTTTCGATTCATAATTCTGGCATTAATGAATATCAAGGGTATTTCTAATTCTGACACTAGTGAATACAAATATTCTTGACTCTAGCTCTAGTGAACAAGTAAAATTTTGAATTAAAAGCAAAATATATTTTTGTGTTTTTGCAATAAAGGAGCCTTCTTTTTTTTTTAGAGAAAAGAAAAAAACAGAAAAGACAAGTATATATTTATACCAAATTCTCATTTAGCAGTAGAAGTCTACAATCCTATACTAAGTAAAGTCATAAAAAAATGTGCGAGGGACCCACAAATAAATTCAAAAGGGTCCCCAAATTGTTTTTGAATGTTTTGATATTTTAAAAGGCCTATTCAAATAAAAAATAAATAAAAAAAAGTGCATAAGAGTGTGTTTGCCAAACACACCCTTAGCCCCCTCAAGAAAAAATTAGGCCCAGCCCAATCTTAACCGTTTCTTTTTTATGGGCTGGATCTAGCCCGACCATACGGGCTGGGCTTGATCCAACCTACTCAGTTTGGTCACTAGGCCACCCTAGTGACCAAACTAGTTGACAACAACATGCGAGCGTGCCTGAATTATAATTCACGCATGCTTGCACAATAACTAGTTAATTAAAATGCAAATAAGGGAAGAAGTTTACCTGGTACTGTTGCTGGAGACGAAGACGTGAGGCAATCGTGCCTGGTCGAACGAATGGCACCTCTGTGATAGTCCTCCTTTCCTTCTCACTCTTTGTTATATATGATTTTTTTTGTTCTCCCTATCTCTCTGTGTCACCCTCTTTGGCTCTCTATCTTTTTTTTCATCCTTCTCTCTCGTTTTGGCCCCTTGTTAGCTTTTATAGGGCCAAACTCCTAGTTGTTTATTGACAACTATCTTTTCTCCTAGGATGGTAATCTTGTAGATGAAGATGATCATTGCTTGGGTTTACTCCGTGTTTGGTTGAGCGAAAACACCAATAGTTGTACCATTGTTGGACTGTTAGTGATTAACTTTATCCTTGCGCTAGAAGCGCATTGTGGGGATGAATAGAGGCCATTTGGATTTTGGCTTGGATGATTTGTGGTAGATACCCCGATTTGTGATTTTGGCATGAATAGCTTTCATAATGACACTGTTTAGGCTGGAAAGGGTCATTCTTCAATTCCCCCCTTGAAGTTTTGGTGTTATGCAATCAAACCCTTATCTTTGAAAATCTCTTTTTTAATTTCGCCCTTTGATTAATGCAATTGGACCCCTGAATTTTTGCGTCATTTACAAAATAGTCTTTGATTTCAAATTTAATGAAGTCAGTCCTTAATTGACTCCTCAAACTTTTAATTCTTTCAAAATTACCTCTGAAAAAAATCAATTAACCCCCTTATAGTATTAACGCCCATTCACTTGGTTATCTGGAATTTAATTTCTTGCAATTTTGATCCAAATTGACCTTGAACTTTGATATTTCTTCAATTAAGCCCCTAATTGCATTAATTAAAATAATTCAAAGTTTAATTAAGTCTATAAACTTATCAATTCTTCTAATTGTTTTGGCTAAATTGACTTCCAACTTTATAATTTCATCCTTATCAGCCCTCAAACTTTCAATTTGTGTTGTCCTGACCCAATTCTCAAATTATTTTTTTATTCATTTTTTTTTTATTTTTTATATTATTATTATTTTGGAAATTCAAAATTAGATCATGACAGTTGCCCTCTATTTATAATATTTACGATGCAAAGTTATTGAAAATTTTTGTTTCCTTTTTGACTTTATATAGTAAATTTTTAAAGAAAAAAAAACATAGAAAAGAACTTTTACTTCTTTCGAAAATCTTGAAAACTTCATAAGTAGTAAATTGATAGATTACCCTCGTTGAGAGATAGTGAAATCTAAAAATTAGTCATTTGAAAGGCGACCTACATTGTCAATGAAAAATTCAAAGATTTTCAAAAATAGTCTAATTGTTCCATGCGACTTGCCTGTTGGTGAAAACGTTAGAGATTTTGACTTTTCAAAAGTGATCTAATTATTCTAGGTGAATTGCTCTTTGGTGAAAAATACAGAGATTTTTTTGGAAGTGGTCTAATTGTTCCAAGCGATATGCCCATTGGTGAAAAATACGAAGATTTTTTTTGAAGTGGTTGTCATTGTTTTAGGCGACTTGTCCATTGATGAAAAATACAAAATAATTTCTATAGTGATCTAATTATTCTAGGCAATCTACCTATTGGTGAAAAATATGAAGATTTTTCAAAAGTGGTCTAATTGTTTTAGATGACCTGCCCATTTGATGAAAAACACAATGATCTTTTAGGATTGGTCTTATTTTTCTAGATGACCTACCTGCTCCTGAAAACAAACATGGAAGTTTTTCAACATTGGTCTCATTGTAATGGGTGACCTACTCATTAATGAAAGATATAATGATTTTTTTTTTCAGGTTGGTTTAATTCTCATGGGTGATTTGTCTAGGTAAAAAATACAAAAAATCTCTCAAAAGTGAAAAAATTTCAAAAGTATTTTTAATTTTTAGCCATTTCAAAGTGGCCTTCCTTTTGATGGTTCCCATCGGGGATTTCTCTTATGTATTTTTTCAAAACATATTGTTCAATGTTTTGGAGTTAGATGACATGCATGCATTTTTACCTTATTAGAAATATAGGCCCCCATTTCTTCTCATCTTTTTATTGCTTGATTGGTCAGGTCTTGCTATTTCTGATTTGAGTCTTTTTGGTCGTTTGGTTTCTAGCCTACTCGAGTTGGTCTATGTAAGTCTTTTTCTAGAATATTTTTAATTTTACACAATTCGACCTTTATGATGCCTATCATGACCCATTTACTTGCTAGAAATTCTATATCTCGTTGATTAATTTGAGAGGATCATTCATTACTTTCTTGTCTCACTGCGAAAAACATTCAGTGTCACTTGTTGTCTTGAAAGATTCAAATTGCCTCTTATAAACAATAATGCCCCCTTGTCTCAATACCAGAAGTAATTTTTTTTTTACTATTACCTTGAAGGGATCAAATCACCTTTTAAGTACAATATTGTCCCTTTGTACTAGCAATTACCCCTAAGTGTGCTCATGCAGTAACTCAGATAAATAATGATTTTGAGTAACCCTTCTCTCCTTTCTCTCTTTTTTTTTGGTTTGAGTGAAGAAATATTTATCCAGAATGACTTTTGAAATATTGAATTTGCATTTTGAAAATAAAAATTATTTCGATGTAATGTTTAAAGCGTTTTGCTTTTAAAATCTTGCAACTCCCTAGTAATTTTTTAGAAAAGGGATGATTTGTTCTTGTGTTAGCGAGATTGCAATTGATGAAAGTACATAATGAGGTGATCTTCTGCTTTATGTGGGTTTTCAAAACAAGTGCCTAGAGTAAAAACTCATGGTTTTGTTTGAGAAAAAATTGTCTCTTTTTGAACACTCATTTTATTAACATAAATAATAATGAGTAGCTTATTCTCGATATCATAACTCCTATAAAGAAGTATTTTTTGATTTTTGAGATCATCATTTATTATTCCAGGTTGCTTGCTTGCTTGATTAGAAATGACTTTTATAGGCACGTAACGTAGGGTGTTCTTCTTGACTATGAAAGAAAAGGATTCATAAAGCTTAAAAAGTGTTTCAAGGTTTCAAAATTTAGCATCACTATCATAGTTCGACTCTTTGTCTTTCATTTTTTTCTTTTGCTGCTTTTTTTCATTGTTTTGGCCAAGCATCCTCATTTTAGCTTGACTATCATTTTCGCTTTTAATTTGCGTTGCCCCTTAGCATTTGAGTTTCTTGGGATCTTTTACCTTTTGGTTTTCTCACATCTTTTTCATCGATTATTGATTAATGAAATGTCATTTAGCCCTAGTATAAGGTGTGATGCTAGTCAGGGTTTTTTTTTATGAAAGAAAATTTATTTAGGCACAAGAGGGGAGCACAAGGGATGTGTTCATTTTAGAATGTGAAAGGGATAACAAAGATGACATTTTCTCATTTCAAGCGCAAACATTTAAAATCAATAAACTTTGACCTTGTCCAATGTGATGGTTTGGATTTTTACAAAAAGATGCATTCCATGAGTCTATGAATAATTAATCCACTACATACCATTATGCATACATTTAAAACACCTGGCTCAAGAGTCATGGTGTAGGGTGACAATTCATTTTTCTATTCATATTCTCTGGTTTAGAGTTTGGTCAACTCGATGAAGGAGTTGCTTGATTCATTTGTCATTCTATAAATAGAATGTCAAAATATTGTTTTAAACAAACATTAAGTTATTTCTGAAATCAAAAGCAAGTTTAATATTTTAAAATTTCACCAAGGAAAAGATTTTTGCAAAATAGGTTTTGAATTGTGAGATCATGTTAAGCTGTAAAGGTGTATTTGTGGGTTATTATAGGGAATCTCTTTTAGGATTTATGAAAATAAATAATGCTTGATCGTAAATCAAAGAAAGAGACATAATTCAAGGAAAAACTCATTATTTCATTGAAACTTTAGAAAAGAGGCTCAACAATAAAGACTTTATGCTTACATCTTGAGTTATGATTACAAGCAAGGGAATACATAAAAAGGCTAAACACTTAACAACCAATTGATTGAAGTTTTCTAGAATCCCTCAATTGTTCCTCTCCTACAAACTCATCAACTGGGGCATCTTTCCAATAGTCAATTAGGGTCATGTGTAAACCATTCTTAACCATTCATCTTCAAGATAATTGATTTTTAGGGACCGATGTGGAGAAGTTAGCTATAGGAGGAGTAGGTTTTCTTTATTTTAGGTTTTCTTTATTTTAATAGTTCTTTCTCTTACCTTTGTAACCACCTTCGATATTATGAACCTCAATTTCCTTCTTTTTTTTAGTGAAACCTTCTCCTAAATCGAGTCAGCAACCCTACCTAACTAGATGACTTGTTCAATCTTCTTAGCTATAACAACCAAGTCAATAAAATGTTGTGTAGAGCTTCTAACCAAATATTCCAAGTATGGGGCCTTAAAGGTATTGGAAAATAAACTGATCATCTTTTTTTTTCCAACAAAAAAGGATTAACCTGTACAACTGCCTCATGCCAATTTTAGGTGTATTTCTTTATGGACTCCTTGTTGTCCTTCTCAATAGCTTACAAGCTTAACCTATCAGGGGCCACATCCATATTGAACTTATATTGTCTAATGAAGGCATCAATCAAATCCTTCACCTTAGTATTGTCCAACCACATATACCAAGTGAGGGCAACATCACTCAAGTTGTCTTGAAAAAAGTGAATCAATAGTTTCTCATCATAAACCACCTCAGCTATTTTATTGTAGTATGCTTTAAGATGAGTTATAGGACATTGAGTTTCAATATATTTAATAAATTCTAGCACTTTAATTTTTTTTGGATTGACGACATCGGGCATTAAACACATCTCAACAGCCTTTATAAGATTATATAGGCTAGTTCCCTCAATTGCCCTTATCTTTTTTCTCTAGGACAACCAATTTTTTCAGGCCATCTTCTTTTACCACTTTGTCCTTTTGAAATTCCATCACTGTAAAGTCAATGGTAGACGACATTCTTATGGGATATGCTGGTTAAGTAAATTTGGAATACATTACCTGTTAAGATTTAGATGGAACATCATTTGCCCCCAGATTCTATGGATTAAAGGGAGTTACAGGCATAGGTACAAGTTGAGCTATGATTGTCGGTTGTGTAGATGTTGATTCTCCGGATTTAGATCTCAATGCCTATTCGAGTAGACAAGTAAGCCTTATAACTTCTTCTTTAAGACTTTCCAACTCTTTTTGGTGTTAGGCTTCCAACTGGGCTTCTTTTTGTTTTTCCATTTATCTTCTTCTTAAGCGAGTGTTATAGGTGTGGCTTAATGGGGGACCTATATTTCAACCTACTAAAAGAAAATCATGTAATTATGCAGAGAAAAAGCAAAAATGATGATGTTATCAAAAAAAAAATGTATATTAAATGTGGACTCTCCCTTCACGGGGTGACAACGGTCATTATTCATGGATTTTAGGAACCTGAGGTCATTATCATGCCAATGAGGAGATCAATGTCTAGTCTTGCCTAAGTTTGAGCTTTTGATAACTCTCCAGCTTCCAATTTAAGACAATTTCTTTTTGTCAACTATAATAACTCAAACTCTTGTAAAATTCCTATGTGACGACCATTTGCCACCCAATAGTCTTAGAATTCATGATGCCACATGTTGGGCTTTCTATAATGAGATTACACAGGGTACAACCTAGGAGGCAGGTTCTAGTCGTTAATTGTATCAAGGGGTAGGTTGTTATTTAGTCTTAATGGGTCTCTTGTATGTATTGTGATCGTCCTTGAACGGTTGATATAAGGCTTATAAGGAGTTTGAAGATAAAGACCCTGAATAAAATCAGATTAGCATACCAATCACTTCCAACTAAACAATCAAGCAAGAGTTGAATGGTTTCATGAGTCTTACCCGGGCTAAAGTCATTGGGGGTATCGTTACTTCCCCACCTATCCTAAATTTTAAGGTGTGTGCTTTTAAAGTGATGCATGAAAATAAGAATGTGTGCTAAAGTAGTAAAGACAAGAAAATAAACAGAGCACAACAAACAAGATAGTAATAATAAGACAAAAATCAAAGCTTAGTCCTAACTCCCTAGTTGAGTCATCATTCTATCGCACCTAACATCGCGGTGACCTTTAGTTTTAGGTAAAAAGAAAAAATATTTGGCATTTTGTTCTTAAAGGGGAAAAATGTTTGGTTTAAGAGGTCACCACCTAGTATTATGGTCATTAGGAACCCTAACTTATTAAGAAAGATTTTATGTTAGGGTACTGCTTACATAAAAGGAAAGATATTATCATCCATAAAATATCCTACTTGAGATAGGTTGCATTGCTAGTTTTGTCTTAAATTGCTAAGGATTTGTTGTATTATGCTTTTAATAGTCTGCTTATAATATTCTTAACTCTAATGCTAGTAAATATTCAACTACAAATACTTTGAACCCTGGTGTTGATAAATATTATGAAAAAAGGTATGATAGTCCTGACTTTGGTGTTAGTGAATATTGGGGTTCAAAATAATTTTCAATTCTAGTGTTCCGATTCATAATTCTAGCATTTGTGATCAATGGTATTCCTAATTCTGACATTAGTGAATATAAATATTCTTGACTCTAGCGTCAATGAACAAGTGAAATTTTGAATTAAAAGCAAAAAATATTTTTATATTTTTGCAATGAGGGAGCCTTTCTTTTTTTTTTAGAAAAAAGAAAAAAAATAGAAAAGACAAGTATATATTTTATACTAGATTTGCATTTCACAATATAAGTCTACAACTCGATATTAAGTAAAGTCATAAAAAAAGCATGCGAAGGACTCACAAATAAATTCAAAAGGATCCCTAATTTTTTTTGAAATTTTTTGATATCTTAAAAGATTTGTTTGGCTAGATATTAAAAAAAATAAAAAAAAGGGTATAGGAGCCCAAAAAAAAGGTCGACTAGGACTGAGACTCGGGCCTAATATGGTCTCAACAATTATTTTTTTTAGATTGAATCTAGCTTAGTCATATGGACTAGGTTTGATCCAGCCTACCCGTTTGGTCACTGATCTAGTCTAATGACCAAGTTGGTCCACAACAACAAGCAAACATGTCACCGTATAATCATTGTGAATTATAATTCATACATGCGTCTTTGGATTAATGCAATCAAGCTCTTATCTTTGAAAATCTTTTTTTCTTTTAATTTCATCCTTGGATTAATGCAAGTGGACCTTTGAATTTCTGTCTCATTTACATAATAGTTAATGGTTTCAAACTTTTAATTCTTGCAAAATTACCCCTGAAAAAAAATCAATTAACCCCCCTATAATATCAATGCCTATTAACTTTGGTCCCTAAAATTTAATTTCTTGGAATTTTGGTTAAAATTGACCCTGAATTTTGATATTTCTTCAATTAAAAATTAAAAAAAATCACTTGTATTTTTACATATCAAATCATAGGAAAATAATTATAAATGTAAAGAAAGTATGGGGTGTTACATTTGATATCAGAGCCGACCTCACTGGCTGTCCGGTTGTGCCGATGGGGTCGTCGGGCTCCTTAAGAGGTGTGGATTGTCATATCCCACATCGGCGGGTGAGGGATTGGTAGCTGGCCTTATTAAGAGTGCTGGTTGCTAACTTTTCATATGCGTTTTGAGGCGTCAGGCTCAGATGTGAGCTCGCATCACCAGGAACAAAACTGTGAGGACGGTAAGGCCCAAAACGGACAATATATGGAAAGTTAGGCTGGACTGTTACGTTCAGTGGGTTTATGAAATGTAAAGGATGTAGGAAGGCAAATAAAAATTATTGTATTGATATGTGTAATATGATGGTAATAAAATAATAAAGCTTTTTAGATTTGTGGGAGATTAAATTGCCAATATGGTTTAGATAAATCAGGATAAACATATCAACAATAATATGGTTCTTGATCCCTTAACTTATAAAGAGCAAAGGATGAAACCTTATGATTTAAATGGATTAGAATGAGAACTTTAAGAAGATGAATGAATCAACAAAGGTTGGACTCGTTTTGAATGTGGAATGGTTATGTGACCAGCACCATGATGACAGATGTGATCTTATATTAGTAAAATATTGAACATAATTCCTGGTAACAAATAAGAAGAGCCCATTAGAGAGTGAAGAAAAAGGGAGGAGAAAGCACATAATCTTTTTCAAAGTGATTCCAATACAATGAGAAAGTGGTCTTTGCCCTTGATTCTTTTGAATTTGTAGAAATAAGCTAGGAAATGTATGGAAGCTGACTATCTATAGTATGGAGAATTCTAGAAGTCTTGTTTCGAAAAGGTTTAATATTTGTGCAGACTTAAGTTAATGTGTAGAAAATTGATAAGAAAATGTAAAGTATTATGTATGATTTTTCTTAAATGGAAAATTTGGTTATATAGGAAATAAAAGGTGGAAGTGGTGAAAAGGGGTTTTGTACATGAATTACAATGAAATGCTCGTTTTGTATTTGTCTTGAATATTTTATTACAAATTTTTTTTTATGATGGCCGAACCATTTTCAGCAAAATATCACATGAAGTACTATACCAAATAGTATTTCTACCGACAATGTTTGGGATAAATGAAAGTTGTGCATAGAAAAGGATGTTAAGTATGTAGTATAAGATGATACACATCTTGTGATATGATCAATGGGGATGATGGAGTACGCTTAGAAGTTACGTGATGAGAGTGGTTTAAGATAATCCATACAAATAAAACTAAGAAAATCATGGTACAATGAAAGTGAAAGGAGCATAAATGAATTTAAGATTTATACAATTCTGAAGAACCAAGGGTGGTGAATGTAGTTTAAAATCCTAGGAATGAGAACTAAGGTGAAGACCTTAAAGGAGGAGACGAAGTAGTTGTTTTGATAAATAAGTTACAGACAAACAAAGATCATACTGAATAGTTTAATGATGTATGATTGAAGGTTATAACAACATCATAATGGTGTAAGAATGGTGGCTGAATTTCGTTAAATATAATTGTATGCAAAATGTAATAGTTTTAATGGTGGGATTCCACATCAAGAGTTACTGCTAGACAACACATAATGGAACAGTTGAAACTAGTTATTTACAGTGTAAAGGTGAAATCGTAAAGGTTAACAAAAAAAAAAAACAAACAGGGGAAGAATGATGCAATTTGGGTGATTGTGGATTAACTAAGTCAGCCCTTATTTCCACCACTAAGGATGACTGACCCAATAGACAAATTGGTCAAATTGTATGTTAAAAAGGTTGTAAGGTTGCATGGGGTGCCGATATCTATTCTGTTTGACCGTGACCCAAGATTCACATCTAGATTATGGCTAAGAATTCAAAATGCTATATGAATGGAATTGAAGTTAAACACTGCATTCCACCCACAGACAGATGGGCAGACTGATAGAATCATTCAGACTTTAGAGGATTTGTTGATGACATGTGTACTAGACTTCGGGGTGGAGTTAGGAAGAATACTTGCATCTGGTGAAATTCATGTATAATAATAATAATTAGACCACCATAGGATTGACTCCTTTTGAAGCATTGTATGACTGAAAGTGTCATACCCGTTTATGTTAGGAAGAAATGAGAGATGTTATAGTTTACATTTTTAGTTGAAGTTATGTATTGGAAAATATATAAATTATATGAAATAATGATGAAATTAATGTGTAAATTTCATTGTAAATTGATTAATGATATAAGGGATCATTGTTATGTTTTGAGAAAATAAATTTAAACACACACATCATTTAAGGAAGAACGATTTAAAGTAGATTGTGTGTTTGTTGTTAAAGAATGAATAAAGATACTTTGAATGGTGATAGTTGAACCATTATTGATATGTCTTTGAAATGTAAAATAATTAAGTAGGGAATAATTAAATGCAAATTGTATGTATGAGGTGAATACGATACTTGAGAGAGATAAGTTAGATAGTGATTGACGTAGTGATAGAATAACTTGACCAATGATTATATAGAGTAGATGAATCGGTAACCAAAATGATTTGCAGAAAACCAATGTGGAAATTTGATGAATAGCTGTGGAGATTGATTTGAAAGGTTAAGAATGGGTTGCTTTGAATTTCTATGTTTATGGCCAAAAGTTTTACAATAATAATAATAATTAGATTGATAGTTTAACTTTCCTTAATATAAACGACATGTAAGATTAATGTATTAGAATTGGGGTGGAATTTGAGTTAGATTCCATATAGGTGTTGATAAGTTTCTATTAAGATCCGAGATGATTTGACTGTGGAAGTGCTGCTAGTGGGGATTTTGATCGACATGTAAAGGAATTAAGGATTAAAACAATTAAAAAAAATTAAAATTATGGAAGAGTTCTCAAATTGCAAAAGAAACTTGGATACGAGAGTCTGAAATAATGAAAAAGAATTCAGAAATTGTTTCACAAATAGGTATGAATCTTAAATTTTGAGGACAAAATTTTATAAGGAGGGAGGAATGTAAACCCCTGGTTATAATTTTTCTAGACTATAAGACCAAGAGGAGTCAATGTTCAAATAATAGAAAGTTAGGGGTTTATATACAAATGATAAAATGACCCTTAGCGTGAAACCCTAGAAATTTATAATTTAGATATTCATATGACTCGGTGGAAACTTTGTAAAATCCCAACAAAAAACTTCACCATGATGAATTGAATAATGAGAAATAAAATAGAAATGGTGATAAATTGTAAAACTCCCGATCAAATTTTATGATATTAATAAAATTATTGATAATTCAGAATCGAGAATGAGTTGAGCTAGTTAAAATAAAATAAACTTGAATGGTATTGAATTATTAGAAAAGAAATTTTAGAGAGAGATTTTTTTGCATAGTATTTTAAAAGCGGACCGAGAAAAGACATTTGGTTGAACAAATAGATACCCGAACTTGATATAAGGATGTTTTAGTAAATATGGATAGATTTGCTATATAAATAGTAAAATTATGCAGAAAAAAGAGAGGATGGCCGAATGAAAAAAAAAGAAAGGGGAGACAGTGAGAGAGTGTATCTTGAGAACAGACACTAAAACAGCCATATCTCTATATTACACCATTGGATTGGTCTAGTTTTTGGATATATTATGGTTCTCACCACCCTCTAACATCTGACCACTGGGATCTAAATGTTCTGGTTTGGTGTGAGAGATATAGCTCTCGCAATATTTCAAGGAAAACCTGCCTGCAGGTCAGTCACGGTTACCGGCAGTTTCCACCATTGTCCACCGTTGGATCCTGCTCAAATTTGGATATGTTGGTCATATTGGTGAGCTCTTTATTATGAACGGTGGAGATCGGGATTTGATACTTCTACAAGGAGGTATTCATCATAGAACAATACATTGTTAATTTTCAGGCCTGTTTGGTTTTGTTTAGATCTAGAAAGATCTATTCGTTAAAATTCTATGATGTTTGGTATGTGTTGAATGACATAATGGTAGTTAACTTCACCATTTGGATTGTATTCATGCTGATTGAGTTGGGAGAAACGGGAACCTTACTGAAATGTTGTTTTTAAGTTAGGTTAGCAAAAATGAAATGAATGAAAAGTGTGGTGGCTTGATTTGTGTTTAACCATCAAAAGCATGCTAATTATGCTTTCAATTGAAGAAAATCCTTAATGTCTTTCCTTAGGCATGCTCGGCAATATTATTAATAGTAGGAAAAGGGAGATATTGGTTGTCTCAATCTATGTATTGGGACTTAACAGTTTTATCACCTACCTTTCGGCTGTGGTTAGGGAACCAAAATGATAAAATTCCATATTCAGTTCTTCACAAAAGTTGTAGGTATGAATGTTATTTTTTCAACAAACCTAACCTCGTATAATTTGGAGTTATAGAACTCTAGATATGGACAAAAAATGAAAGAAGGGTCGAAACTGTCTGATATTTGATAGATTTTGTTGAGTACTATAACATATAAATTCGGGGGTGTTAAGGGCAGAATTGGTCTTCTGATCCTTCAGTAGAGTTGTAGGGCCGTGTCTTATCTTTTCAATGAGCCAAACCACACTTAAAACTAAATTCTATAACTTTACTTATGAATTAAATGGTAAATAGTGTTCTCGAGTGAAAACTGATCTAGAAAGTGTAATGAGGTAGTTGAAGGAAATAATCGGAAAAATGAAATTAAAACATGGTGATGAATTCATGTGAATGAGATTGCAATAGTATGAGAACACATATTGTGATAAAATTAGAAGAGGGTACTAATTGTATCTCTTGATTATCAAACAGAAAAGATGTATGGAGCAGGGTTGTCAGTAGTTAAAGAGACTCGATCGGTTGGGGAAACAGGTAGGTGCATCACACCTTGTCTTTTCAATTTGTGTAAACTCATTGATAAATTTCAGAATTTATTGTTTTATTGCTTCGATAAACATTGGAATGAATATGAGTACCTTTGCATACATTGATGTGTATCAACTAGTTATGATATAATTGGAATGAATACGAGTGCCTTGCGTACATTGATATGTATCAAACTTGTAATGATATTATTGGAATGAATAAGAGTACCTTGCGTACAACGGTATAGATCAATTAGTTAGGATAAATTGGCTCTTAAAAAAAAGATATTTTTGACACTTTTATATGGTATATAATATGAGTAGAGGTTGAGATAAAGAGAAAAGGTTGAGTTGTGGATGTTGTGTGTAAATGGAAAGGTTGATGAATTTGGTCAGATTCGTCTCCTGACTTGTAGAGAGAATTTGAGTAGGAAGATGAGGGAATTAGGATTAGGTTCCTCATAATAATTGTAGTTTTGGATGTTGACTAACTAAGAAAACTCGTCTTGCTCAATTTGGAGCTATAAAACTCTAGCTATGGGTCACCAACCGAGACTAGGTCATGACAGACCCTATAGGGCAGTAGGTCTAATTTGTTGACGAATAATTTCGAGTGTCTTGAGGGTAGAACTGGGTTCTCCTCTCTTCAAACGACTTGTAGCCCCGTGTCTTAGCTTTCTAACGAGACCAACTTCGCTTGAAACGGAGACCTAGAACTCCAGATATAGTCAAAACGCTGAGGAGAGGTCGGAATACAAACTCTACTGGCAGATTCGGAAAATCACCAAAGCGACTATTTAGACGCGTTAAAGGGTGAAATTTTGGGTCCTTTCCTTTCGGGAATTATGTGATATTATATCTTAGCTTTGAAAAGAAACGAGCTATGTTCGAAATGAAAATTTGTAATGATAACTATGGTCGGACAAAAAATGACAATATTAATGAATGAAATTGGCATGGACTAGCATACATTTAATGTATGCTAGGATCCCGGGTAAGGGGATCACCATGCATCGATGCCTATGAGGCATGAACTAGCATACATTTAGTGTATGTTAGGATCCCGGGTAAGGGGATCACCATGCATCAACGCCTATGAGGCATGGACTAGCATACATTTAGTGTATGTTAGGATCCTGGGTAAGGGATCACCATGTGTGGACTAGCATACATTTAGTGTATGTTAGGATCCCGGGTAAGGAGATCACCATGCATCGATGCCTATGGGGCATGGACTAGTATACATTTAATGTATGCTAGGATCTCGGGTAAGGGGATCACCGTGCATCGATGCCTATGGGGCATGAACTAGAATACATTTAGTGTATGTTAAAGTCCCGGGTAAAGGGGATCGCTAAGCATCGACGCCTACAAGGTGATGATAATACCGATGAAATTGGTATTGACAATGAGTTAGGCAGAAATAGTTGTTGTTGATCTTATGGAATCTTGAATGGAAGTTGAAAATGGAAAGTGAAACGGTTTTAGTAGTTGAATGAGAAAGAGTTCCAATGGAAAACAAAAATGGAGAACTGTATAGAATATGATTACATGTTTGCCTTTTAAATTGTTGGATAATTGTGTTACTATACTTTGTGATATTCATGTTTCAATAATATGTATTTTTATTTCAGGACCATCGCGTGCACGACAGGAGTAGATCCTAGCTTTTATTCACTTTTTGTTATGTAGTTTTAAGGAGTATATCCTTGTATTTTGAAATATTAAAACATTTATATAACTTAATTTATATAATGAATGTTTTAAACTTGATTAGATGAACTTAACTCTGAAATCCATATAATCATGTTTCATGTTTGCGTGTTTATCTCATTTATTCCTCTATAATGATATATGTTGTTTAATGTATGTTACAAATATTATAATTATAAATGATGACGATGTTTGTGAGATTGAGACCCAGGACGATTGGGTCGTGATTGAGTTATGAGATGTGAAATATTAAAAGTGTAAACAGGGTATATGTCAATAACTTGGGACCTCTCGGTATAGGGGAGACTCTGTTAAAATTTCGATAGACTTTTATATGAGAACTGTATATAAAAAAATCACTTGTATTTTTACGTACCAAATCGTAGTAAAATAATTATAAATGTAAAGAAAGTATGGGGTGTTACAAATTTTTTCTTTCAATTTTATTTTTTAATAGTAATTTGATTGAGAATTAAACTTTATGATTTGTTTTATTTACTTTTCATTAGATTATCGTGATCTCATGAAGGGATTTTACTGTTCCCCTTCTCGCAAAACACTATTCATTGAAATAGTGTTTTGCTTTTTTTTTTCTTTTTCAATTAATTTTTTTTCAATTTCTTTCTTTAATATTAATTTTTTTATATATAGTTATCACACTTTCATGACACAGTCTTATAGTCAAACCCACATCCAAGGCTTTTGGGTCTAGTGTTGCAGCGAGACCCAAGGCTCTTGAGTCTAGCTTTGCAATCAGACCCACTTAAACTTAGGTCATGCAAATTTAATATTATTATTAATATTAAAAATATTATTATTTATATTATAATGAATATTGTTAATATTTTTATTATTATTATGATTATTAGTGTTATTCATATTCTTAATATTTTTTATTATTAAATTTTTTAAAAAAATTATTACCATTGAAGAAAAATCATAAATTTGATTTGAAAGAATTAAAAACTATAACTTTAATCAGACAAGTTGTTTATTATTATTATTATTATTGTTGTTATTATTGTTATTGTTATTATATGAACTAGACCTAGAAACTTGGGTCTGGCGCCCCAAGTTTATAATCATTAGTATTATTTTTATTGTTAACATTATCATTATTATTAATATTTTTTTAAAAATAATATTATTACTATCAAAGAAAAACCATAAATTTAATTTTAAGGGATTAAAAATTAAAAGAACTTGGGTCAGATAAATTTAATATTATTATTAATATTAAAATATTATTATTTGTATTATAAATAATACTATTGGTATTATAATTAATATTATAAATATTACATTTAAGTTAGACATTGCAGTCACATTCAACACTCTTAAATCTAATTTTACGAATAAGTCTAACACTCTTAAATATTAATATTTTATATATATAAAAAAATTAATCCACGTCACAGCACAAACCACTAATATCCTCTTATAAAGAAACAAGAGAATCACCAAACAAAGTAAAAAAACGCCACACGGTTTGCCGACCCATGACCTGTCTGCCACACCTGGCATCCTGAGTATGACTTTCTTGATTTTGGAGCCTAATATTTATGATTCATGGTCATGGTTGCAAGGGCAATCTTGTCCACCTAACCTTTTAGCTACATTTGTTTATATCCAAGCTCACGCATCACATGACGTTCTCCCTTTCCCTTGTACCACCGGACAACACTTGCCTTGCCCTATCTGTTTGGTTTCGGTGTCATACAAAATCTGTACACTCCATTCTCATCCACGTCATAGCCGAAGCGTAAGATCAATTTGCCCAAACTACTATGCATGTTAATGCTATTCAGCCGGGTGGGATTAAATTTTCTATAAATATATAAAAACAATATTTAGATTATATAAAATTATTAAAATTAATTTATTATTTGACTCTTTATCTATTTTGAATTTAAAATCAAATCGTGTAAAAATAACTTTAATGCAGCTTAATTGACTTGACCAGTCTAAAAATATCAAATCATATTTGATTAATCATCTCAGTTTAATTTCTAACAAATTGTTCTTATATGTATTATCTATTAGATTCTCTAATAAATTAGCCCAAATAAAAATCAAAATACTTAAAAAAATAGGATTAAATAAATTAAACAAATTAACTTATTATCAAGTTAACAATTAATTGATTTATATTTGAAAACCAAGTACAATATCTAGCAAAGTATCATGATCCTTCAAATATCAGAAAAGTCATAAGCGGTTTAACTTAACTTTTCAGTGATTAGTTTCTCAGTGTATTTATCATCCCTTTATTAACAATGTTCTTATTTAGACATTATAACATGAGATGTGTCTACTCTGTCAAAGCATGTTTGTTTTTAATATCATAGTTATTGATTATTTGAATAAGACTTAAAACTCTTTTCAAATCTCTTTTCACCTTGCGTAAGGATTTACAATTAATATTATTTAAAAACAAATGAAAGATTTTCCTCCTTTCACCTAGGGTGATGAATTTTCTCTTGATTACTTAAATACCTTCATATAATTTATTTTATACCCAATATCTATCCATTTGTTACAATTGATTAGACAATGTATAATATGATCAAATCATAACATTCATTATATAAGATAACTTAGTGATTCCAAGTCTAAGGATCACTTACACAATCGTCGTGTGAACCTTTCCATAGACATTGGTGATCTCTCCATACAAAATTTTTTATACAAGTCAATTTAGTGTACACATCATTTGAAAAGCACCTACATATTAATTCTACATATCCCTCACACCTCAGTTTATGAGAATAATTGTTTCTTTTCATAAAAAAAGAACATAATATGTATCAGTCTCAACAATTCTAATTAATATCTAGTCTTAATAGAGCATTGATTAGAAACATTTAAGAACAATACTTTGATGCAATAAAAATCTCATAATTATAACAACTTTATAATTTTCTTTGCAATGTATTTTTGTCTTAAGGAATTTATCTATACTTTATATTCATTAATTAAATATTTGATGAATATTAAAGATAAATAAAATATTTTATTAAAGTTTAAATATGTTTACATCAACATAGTCAATGCCACGTTTAACCAATTAATTGACTATAGGGTATATATACCAACAATCTTCCACTTGCACAAAAATTAATCATTCATGTATCACATACCATATTGCTCTACTTGACGATAAAGCTTTCACTCAGATAGTGGCTTAGTAAGAGGATATAGCTTAGTAGGAAGATATACAAGATTCTCTTTAGTGACTTCTCACTCTATTTTTACATCTTTCCTTTTTAAGATTCTCTAATCAAATTGAATTGTCCTTGCTTTTTTTAATCATTGTTCAAACCTTGGTTCTTTTGCATGTGCAATGACTCCATTGTTATCATAATACAATACTTTTCAAGGATCAGATTTAGACTTCAATTCCCAATGTAAGCTGCTATTAGATAGATGAGAGCTACAAAACACATCGGTGATTTGATTAATGTGAACACAACAACTAGACTATGGAAAAAGCATAAAAACAAACGCACAGGACAAAATCCTATTATAAACAAGTCTTAACATACATCCAAAAAGTTTTCATAAATGGGACAACTCGCTCTCAAACGAGGATAAACCTAGCTTAGTAGAAGAATTGCGAGGAATTGGCATTATTATTCATTAAATGCTCTTAGACAGAAAGATAATGAAAGAGGACATAGAACAGGACACTTGCCAACACCTAGTGTGTATTTCTTACATTCTTTGTCTAGGAGAAGCTTTCCTCCTTTTTTCTGAGAAAGAGACATAATACAAGAGAGTATACTTACTTAGCTTAAGCAGTTCCTGTTATCAACCTTTCCTGTTGATCTAACCTTTTCACCTTGATAATGCCAAAGAGAACTTGGAAACTGAAAAATGCACAAAGGATGGATGTTGTAGTGGCTGGTACCTAGGAAGGATGACACATTTAAACAAATAAAGTGGCAGGCAAGCCAACTATTATTCTAGACATGCTAAAATGTCATAAATGCATGAGTTCACTGATTTATTTATTTTTTTTCTATACATGTAAATTCAATATTTTCTAAATGCAAAAACAATATTGATGGTGAAAATGTTAAAGATAACGATCTTATTCAAGCTTCTTGACAAAAAATCACAACCAAGGTAAATTTCTCTATCACTATTTATACAAGTTCTCGGCATGATTGGAAACATGTGTAATGTCCTGAAGCAACTAACATGCAAATTTTCAACAGAAGCATCGTTCAAATATGTCAAATCATGAATAATGCATTCAGTGATAAATGAGGAAATATTAACATTGCGTTTAGTGAAACCTAAATGAAAGATAAACAAGAATACGATGAGCATGATTTTCCCAAAGTCATAAGACAGATTAACTCACACCCCCTACTGTCTTTTGAACAGCTGCAACACGTTGGAATGCCCTCTCAGCCTCTAGAGTTCGAACTCGAAGCTTCAAATCACCTTGCTTCTGCAATGTAGGGTTGATTGCTAAGTAACAACTAACAAGTATGGATGTGGCTGCAGGTGAGTGGAGAGTGAAACCGATTTCTTAATATGCTGCGATTTGGGGAAAGGGAAAGGGAAAAGAGGAAAAGGGAAGGGTGGAGTGTCGGGCGGGGAGTGGGGAATGGAAAGGGAAGTGCTGACTCAGCACTCAGCAGGGAGTGGGGAATGGAAAGGGCATGAAATTGTGAAATCGGTCCGATTTGGGTGATTTTAACAAGTTGAACCGATTTTATGCGAGTTTGATCGATTTTATAGGTTTTCGAGTTTTTAACCCGATTTAACACGTTTTTAAATTTTAACTCCTAAAATCATATGATTTTACGAGTTAAAAACGCATTTTTGATAACCTTGCTTGTACATAACATCATATACATTATAGATCCTAAATCTAAAGTATATGGAATCATCTTCATCCTATCTCTCTCAATTTATGTTTTAAGGCACATATCTTTGAAGAGATGTATACTATGCTAAATAGGTAAGTATCCTATTTTGGATTATTTCATGCTAAATTATTTTATTATCTTATCTATGTACGTGGATTGGGGCAATCCAAGCAACCTTTTAGATCTATTTTTATAGATCTTTATTCCTATTGTATAGGTTTCTCTCATATATATCCTTCATGGAGAAATTCTTGGGCAACCAAATTTTTACTAACTCAAGTAAAGAAATGCCATTTCTTTTTTATTAATAATATGTTTTCTACATATAATATTAGGAAAACAAATCCACTCCCACTAATCTTTTTATAAACACAAGGCTTATCCATATTTTTTTATGAAATCAAACTATTTGAATATCTCATCAAAATAGATATTCCAACTCATTAAAGCTTGCTTAAGTATATAAATGAATTTTTATAGCTTGCATACTTTATTGGCAAATTCTTTATATTCAAAACTTTCAGGTTGAGTCATATATATATATATCTTTTTAAATATTCTCATTCAAGAATACAATTTTAACATTCATTTTTCAAATCTCAAAACCATGGTATGCAACTATAGCAAGTAAAATCCTTATGGATTTTAACATTGTTATGACAAGAAAGTTTCATCAAAGTCAACCTATTTGTTTTTATTTGTAACATTTGACAACTAGTTAACTTATATGTTTGTACATTACCATCCATGTCAGTCTTTCTCTTAAGGACCAACTTAGATCCGATAAGTTTTATCCCTTCAAGTGGATTAATCAAGGTCCGTACCTGGTTAGCATACATAGAATTCATTTTAGATTTCATGACTTTAAGCCATTTTCTAAAATCAATATTAGATATTGGTTTTATTTAATTGGTAGGCTCATTAAGTATGAATAACTCATCATTCTCAACTTCCATAAGAAGTTCATATCTTATTGATGCATGATGTGTCCTACTAGATTTACAAAGTTCATATGCTTTTTGACCTTCATGTTGAACATCTAATGTTATAACCTCAGGCTCAAGTTCTATTTGGATGTTAATTTGTGGTCCTCGAGCTTTTTCAAGTTCTATTCCCCCTACTACTCATTTCAAGAATAGATTCTTTCTCTAAAAAGGTAGCATGTTTTGAGACATCTATTTTTGTTCAATGAGGTGATAAAAATAATATTCAATAGTTAGATATCCCACAAACTTGCATTTATCTAACTTAGCTCTTAGCGTATTAGATACAATACACTTCACATAAACATCACATCTCAAATATTTAATTATGATAAGATTGGTCTCCTACCATTCTTATCTCATATAGAGTCTTATCAAAAGATTTTAATGGAATATGTAAGTAGTAGTTTGTAAGGTATAGCTCTATAAAAAAGATAAAAGGTCTACATAACTTATCATAAGTCGTACCATATCTAATAGGGTGTAATTTCTCCTTTCAGAAACTCTATTATGTCGTGATGTTCTAGGAGGTATCCATTGTGAGGGAATCCTATTTTTTTTAGATAATCTTGAAAATCTTGGATAAAGTATTCACCACCTAGATTCCATCAAAGTATCTTAATACTCTTTTTTTTATTTGTATTTCAACTGTATTTCTATGTTCTTTGAAGCTTTTAGATGATTTAGACTGTCATCAAATACACATGACCATATCTAATATTGTCATTAATGATGAAACATGTATATCCATCTATAACACAAATCATTATTGATCCACATACATCTGTATAAATCATTATTGGTCCATATACATGTATATCCATCTATGACATAAATCATTATTGGTCCACATATATCTGTATATATTAGACCTAATAATTCATTAGGTCTTTTACTCTTTTAATAAATGATATCTAGGTAATCTTACCTAATAAACAAGTTTTACAAGTTTCATATGATTCATAATCAAAAGGATAAAATATCATTCTTTATATAACTTAGTGATTCTTGTTTCATTGATATGATCTACTTTACAATGTCATAAATAATATGGTTATTGATTATCTAATTTATTCTTCTTACTATTTATATTAAACATGTGCTTCTCAAGATCAAGTATATACAACTCATTTGTATAAGTACCAAATCTATAATAAATTTTATTAATTTAGAAGGAACATCATTTTCCTTTAATAAAAAATTTAAATCCATTCAGAAATGGAGATGATGTTTTTAGAAATTGCTAGATTTTTTTTTATCAAGTTCTAATATTAGCCCATTTAGAAAAGTTAATGCAACAATCATTAGTTTATTGCCTCTAGGTTTATTTTGTCTTTATTCAATAAATAAACATACTTGAAGTAGAAGTTTCAATAACCTTCTTAGCATTCCCAGTTGTAAGATAATTTTTGTAGTTCCTCCTGTAATGACTTTCCTTGCCACAATGATGACAATTACCCTTGTCATTTTTAGTGCCCCAAGTAAGCTTTTATGCTCGAACTACAAGACCAAGTCAATGCTACATATAACACCCGGGAGAGATATGGGGACATTCTTTAACCCATTTGGGTCTTGATCTATATTTTTTATTGGAGGTAGGATCATCTGGTGGACCCAATAGAAATTGAGTATACGGTTTCTCTAACACTGCAACCTAGAACTTATGGACAACTTGCAGTGTTTCAACTGTTGGTTAATTACCTGCAATCAGTTCTGAGCCTCAAACGCTAGAATTTGAGGATATTTTAAACCAACGAGTTAAAGCTCAGACGACCCATCTTGTTGTTCATACAAAACGACTCACTATTGAGATGGCCAAACTCCATCGATTGTACATAGAGCTCAAATTATAGATGGGTGGTACATGTGCTCCCCCACGGCCTCACTATCTCAACGAAGACCCTCCTCCTCCTCCTCCAATGCTTCTTTTTTAGATTAATTATATTTGAACTTATAAATATTTAAATTTGTAATAAATATTTGATTTTTAGTTTAATTTATTTGATTTTAATTATTTTCTACTTTTTTTTAATAGATTTTTTAAATAATTATTGACGGACTACCTTTGTCGGTATATGCAAAGAGTTCAAAAAGAATTACTGCAAATATCACTGCAACTGTTTCATCATCAACGGAATTGCATACGGTCTTGTTGTCGGTTATATGTCAAATTCACCGAGAGAAATACCGATAAACAAAAAATATCATCAGTGGAATTACATACGGTGTTTCTGTTGGTGATATGTCATATTCACTGATGAAAATACCGATGAAATGAAATGAGTAAATTTTTTTTTACATGCCTTTTGCATTAGCAAATCCATCGATAATTTTATTATCGATAAACTCACCAACATACTATAAATCATTAAAAATAATTTTTTTGACAGTATTTATGTTCAAGAACTCGTCGGTAAAATTTGTACCAATGGACTAATATTGATAGAATATTTTGTTGGTAGATTTAAAAATTCTGGTAGTGAGAAAATTTGACATGCGGAGAGTTATGCCTTTAGGTACCTTTATGAATTTAAGGAGTAGATATTATTGTAGATCTTTTTGTGTTAACCGTAGTAGGATTGGATGTGGTATTACGATCGAGTTCAAATGGTTAGAAGATGTAGGGAGAGTGGTATCTGATTATTACCATATATATGACCATGGAATTTATTAAGGGGATGGATGAGTTAAATTGGCTATGCAATCCCTAAACAAGGCTGAAATAGTGGAGATGCATGCCTTGGAAAAAATTTCCTGGGCGAAGAACAGTGTTTCTCAATCTTTGAGCTTTTAAAAGAAACCATAGAAGTTCCATTCGAAGACAGTCCTAACACAACATAAATAACACAACATAAATCAATGACTGTAGTAGAAGAATTCTCCTCTGGCATGCAAGAACCAAAAGATATGCCTCATGTAAGGTTTTTTTGACCACAAGATACCTTTAAAGGATGAGACTAGACTTATCAATGTAGCTCCATATAGAGATGCCCACTTCTAAAAGAAAGAGATTGAGAAAATAAGTGGCAGCTGGGATGCCTCAAAACGGCTTCCTTCGGTCCACCAACGGCCATTCCTCCTTACCAGTTCTGTTGGTGAAAATAAAGGATGGGAAATGGTGATTTTTCAATGATTATCACGCTCTTAACAAGGCTATATTTAAGGGATTTTTATACCAATTATTTATGACATAAAAGATGAATTGGGAGGCATTTGGTTTTTTACTAAGTTAGGCCTTCACTTTAGGTATCATCGGATTCGGGTACACGAAGGAGACATCCATAAAACTATTTTTCAAAATCATCACAACCACTATGAATATCTGGGGGAAAATGAGTGCCTCTTCGATATTATTTCAAAACATGACGTATAGGTAGTAGACCAATAAAAAATTACAGCTATGATCTGTTAGCCTAAACCACCTACAGTTTTGGCTTTACGAGGATTTCTTAGGCTGACAGGGTATTTCAGAAAATTTATGAAGCATTATGTGATTACCGCTAAACCACTCACAAATATGTTAAAAAAAAGTTACAGATTCATATAGATGGAAGAGAGGAACAAGGCTTTTTCACAACTTAAGAAAGTTATGTCACAAACTCCCATTCTCGTCATGCCTGACTTTGATATAGAATTTGAAGTTCAAATCGATGCCAATGATGATGCAGGTGTAAACTAAAAAAGGATGACCTTTTATGTACCTTAGTAAGGCTCTCGATCCTAAGATAAAGGGGTAGTCAGTTTATGCTAAGGAGATGCTTGCTATCGTTGAAGCTGAAGGCCATATCTCCTTGAATAATGATTCAAGACTTTCACCGACCAACGACCTTCGAAGCAACTTCTAGAGAAACAGGTAATCACGTTGAAATAGCCGAAGTTTATGGTCAAATTTTTGGGGTATGAATTCAAAACACATTACCATATAGGAAAACAAAATTATGTGCCAGATTCACTATTGTGAAGAGAGGATAGTCCTCTATTACTTGCTATTTCTGGACCTAAAATGGTTATTTGAGAGGAGATTCAAGCACAAACTCAAATTTGTCCACATAGCACTGAAATCAAGTAATGAATCATAGAAGGACCAAAAACTATGGTTAATTACAAATTGAAGAAAGAAATAAACCTATATCACGAAAGAATGCTTATATCAGAGGTGAAGTAGTTACATCAAGTCATCCGTCATCATTTTCATGACTCCACATTGGGAGGGAATTAAAGAGTTCATAGAACATGGGCATGGGTTTTGCAAGTTTTCATGGAGGGAATTAAAGAGTTCATAGAACATGGGCATGGCCTGTGCAAGTTTTCATTGGAATGGAATAAAAAAAAGATGCAAAGAGATACGTATTTTCTTGCGATGTGTGCTAATGCATTAAAGAGTTTGGGAAGATATATCTATTCATTTCATTAAAGGGTTACCTAGGTCTAACAGATATTTTAAAACTATGGTATTGGTATACTTTATTGTTTTAAAACTCAACTATTTCAATACTTATCAATATAAAATTTGAACCAGTTTAGGGTAAAAAAAATAAAAATAAAATCTGAGTGATCCGATCAAAAACTCGAGTTGACCTGACTAAAACCCAATCAATTAACTTGTAGAGTTTTTATTTTTGATATGTTTTGTTTTACAAAATAGCCTTGTTTTGATCTATT